>Ga0172381_10001784_pt1 | contig 24592 bp, 20 predicted proteins | sample Leawel6488metaG_FD_119754 | JGI IMG/M metagenome (GOLD analysis project Ga0172381, IMG submission 119754) | Leachate microbial communities from a municipal landfill in Southern Ontario, Canada - Leachate well 64-88 metaG | ecosystem: Engineered > Solid waste > Landfill > Unclassified | place... | reverse complement strand
TCCCCGCACGCGCAGGTTATCGTGGTCATCTCGTATTTCGGGTGGATCTTTTCTTTCATCTTACTCTCCTTATGTTATTTCTGCTGCATGTTCATCAGGAATTCGGCATTAGTCTTGGTCTTGCCAAGCCTGTCAACCAGAAGCTCCATCGCCTCGTCCGAATTCATCTCGTTAAGCACTTTCCTCAGTATCCAGATGCGCTTCAGCTCGTCTTCCTTGAGCAGGAGGTCTTCCTTCCTCGTGTTTGAACGCTTTATGTCTATGGCAGGATAGATCCTCTTCTGGAACATGTTCCTGTCGAGCTGCAACTCCATGTTGCCGGTTCCCTTGAACTCCTCGAAGATGACCTCGTCCATACGGCTTCCGGTATCCACGAGCGCCGTGGCGATTATCGTCAACGAACCGCCCTCTTCGACCGCCCTTGCGGCGCCGAAGAACCTCTTCGGCTTATGCAGCGCGCTCGAATCGACGCCGCCCGACAGGATCTTCCCGCTGTGCGGCGCGACCGTATTATACGCGCGCGCGAGGCGGGTTATAGAATCGAGCAGGACGACGACGTCCTTCTTGTTCTCCACGAGGCGTTTCGCCTTCTCGAGCACTATCTCGGCGACCTGTATATGCCTTTCGGCCGGTTCGTCGAACGTAGAGCTGACCACCTCTCCCTTGACTGAACGCTGCATATCTGTGACCTCTTCAGGGCGCTCGTCGATCAGCAGGACTATAAGGACCACGTCCGGATAGTTCTTCATGATCGAGTTCGAGATCTTCTGCAGCAGTATCGTCTTTCCGCTGTAAGGCTGCGCTACGATAAGTCCCCTCTGCCCCTTGCCGATCGGCGTGAGCATATCCATTATCCTCATGGATATCTCGTCGGGTTCCGTCTCGAGCACATACCTCTGGTTCGCGTAAAGCGGCGTCAGGTTATCGAACAATGTCCGTTCTTTCATTGATTCCGGGTGCTCCATATTGACTACTTCAACCTTCAAAAGCGCGAAGTAACGCTCGCCTTCCTTCGGCGGGCGGATCTGTCCGCTCACCGTGTCGCCGGTGCGCAGGTCGAACCTCCTGATCTGGCTGGGCGACACGTATATGTCGTCCGGCGACGGAAGGTAATTGTAATTCGACGAACGCAGGAACCCGAACCCGTCCGGCAGGATCTCTAGCACTCCCTCGCCGAACATAAACCCTTCCTTTTCGGCCTGTGCCTGGAGTATCTTGAATATCAGGTCCTGCTTTTTGAGCCCGCTAATGGAATTTATGCTCAAGTCCTTAGCGGCCTTCGTCAGCTCCTGGATCGTCATCTTCTTCAGTTTGGCGATATTGAACATCGGGCCGGACGATTCCTTGGCCTCGGCTCCCTCTTTCGCCTCTTTACTTGCCTGTTTTCCGTTTGTCTCTTCGCTGCTACTTTTCATCCCATTCCTCCTCTTCCATAAATACCTTGAATGTTCCTCCCTCTTTCTGTGCAAGCGCTAACGCCTCAACGGCGCATCCGAGCAATTCATCTCCCGAGAAAGCAAACGAGAAATAATGCGCTATCCCGACGGATACCGAGACCCGCAGGTTATCCGAGGCGAAATTACGGGACTTTACCGCCTCCAGTATCTCCTTGCTGCGCTCCTTTGCATCCTTCAGCGTGACTCCGCGAAGGAGCATGAGGAACTCGTCTCCCCCGAACCTGGCGAGCAGGTCGCCGGCCTTCAACTTATCCCTGAGCAGCTGCGATATATCGCCCAGGACATCGTCGCCCGTGCTCCTGCCGTACCAGCGGTTCACCCTTTCGAGATTATCTATGTCAATAAGAAGCAACATAACGGCAGGAAGCGTCCTTTTTTCCTTGGAGCCGGATATCTCCGCGTTAAGAATGCCGAGGATATCCTCTATCTTATGAGGACAGTTTACGCTCCCGCCAGCTTCTTCCATATAGCCCTTACCTGTTTCTCCGTTGATATAAGGCTGCCGCTGTTATCTATCACATGGTCGGCTTCCTTGACCTTATCCTTAAGCGGCATCTGCATCCTGATCCTTCTTAGTATAGCGGAGCGCTTTAGGTTGAACTTCCTGCATGCCCTTTCCAGCTGCACATGCCGCGGCGCCGATACGACGATAAGCTTATCTATGTGCTTCCGGCCGCCGGTCTCGAGCAGCAGCGGGACGTCCAGCACCACCAGCGCCGAGCTGTCCGCCTTTTTTGTCCTGCTCACTATCGCCCGCATGCGCCTGTATACTTCCGGATGCAATATATCGCAGAGCTTTTTCAGCTCCTTCTTATCGGAGAATACCAACTCCCCGAGCTTTTTCCTGTCAATGTATCCGTCATTCAGTAATATGCCCTTGCCGAAACGTGAGGAGATCTTCTTCCATGCCGGATTACCGGGCTCCATCGCGCGGTGGGCTATATCGTCGGCATCTATCACGACCGCGCCGAGCCTGCGCAACATTTTTGCGACAGTGGTCTTGCCCGTCCCGATGCTCCCGGTAACGCCGACTATAACCATCCCTATGCCCGCTTCCTGTATAATGCCATGTATTCCCCGGCCGACCTGTCCCACGAGAAATCGCAGCTGAGCGCGTTGGATACGATCTTTGCCCAGAGCTTCTTCTGTTTATAGACGCCTATGGCCCGCTTTACCGCGTCGAACAACTCCCATGGGTCGTACCTCTCGAACACGAAGCCGTTCCCCTCGCCTGTCTTAACATCGAATTCCTTTATCGTATCCGCAAGCCCGCCCGTATTGCGAACCACCGGTATCGTGCCGTACCTCAACGATATTATCTGGCCCAGGCCGCACGGCTCGTACCTCGACGGCATCAGGAACATATCACAGCCGGCGTATATCTTCTTCGCAAGCGCATCATCGAACTTCAAATTTACCGATATCTTTCCGGTAAAATTATGCCGTATACCCTCGAAGAGCCTGTGGTATTTCTCTTCTCCGGTGCCGAGGAGTATGAACTGCACGTCCAGATCCAGCAACTGGTTGATCATCTGCGCGATGAGATCCAGGCCTTTCTGGTCGGCAAGCCTTGATATCACGCCGATCAGCGGGATCCCGTCCTTCTGCTCGAGGCCGGCCTCTTTCTGCAGCAACGCCTTATCCCTGCGTTTTCCCGCCGGCTTTGCCGGCCACTCGCTGTAGTCGATGCCGTTAAGTATGCCGTACAACGAATCCCTGCGCTCCTTCAGCAGCGAGTCGAGCCCGTAACCGAACTCCCCCTGCTGTATCTCCCGGGCATAGGTGGGTGAGACCGTCGTTATCAGGTCGCTGAAGACAAGGCCGCCCTTAAGTATATTCAGCATATCGTAGAACTCGAGCCTATGCATCGTGAAATATTCCCATCCGAGGCCCGTCTTTTCGAACTGCTCCTTCGGAAAGATGCCCTGGTAGCCCATGTTGTGCACGGTCAGCACGGTCTTTATGCCTTTATAAAATTTATCTTTGGGCCTGAATATCTCCTTCAGGTAGACCGGCACAAGCGCGGTCTGCCAGTCGTTGCAGTGTATCACGTCAGGCTTGAATTTCATCTCCTTGGCCGCCTCAAGTACGCGCCTCGAGAAGAAGGCGAACCTTTCGAGGTTGTCCCCGTAATCGCCCGACTTCTCGGCATAAAGGTTATCCCTCATGAAATACGCGTCGTTCTTGACGAAATACACCGGCACCTTCCCCGCCAGCAGGGCCTGCGGGCCCTTGACCTTCACGCATTTATATTTCGGCGTGATTACCCTCACGTCCGCGCCCGCTTTATGCAGCGCTAACGGAAGGCTTCCGGCCACATCTGCCAGCCCGCCCGTCTTCGAGAACGGCACGACCTCACTCGAGGCAAAAAGCACTTTCAGTTTCTTTTTCGCAGCCATATCAGGCCGCCTCCAGCCAGTTGCCGCCGGCCTTGACCTGCACCTTCACCGGGACGTTAAGTTTAACCACGTCTTCCATCCTCGTCTTGACCAGCTTTTTCATCTCCTCTACCTCTTCCGGAGGGACCTCAAATATAAGTTCGTCGTGCACCTGTAATATCATCTTCGACTTGAGTTTCTTCTCCCTTATGACGTTATGGATATTTATCATCGCTATCTTTATCAGGTCGGCGGCCGAACCCTGTATGGGGGCGTTGATCGCGGCGCGTTCGGCGAACTGCCTGACTGAATTGTTCTTGCTGCTGATCTCCGGGATATACCTGCGCCTGTTAAGGATAGTCGTTACGTAGCCGTCCTGGCGCGCGCCTTCGACAAGGCCCTCGAGGAACACCTTTACGCTGCCGTACTTCTCGAAATACGCGTCTATGAACTCCTTCGCCTTCGAAATCTCTATCTTCAGTTCCTTTGAAAGCCCGAACGGGCTCATGCCGTATATGATACCGAAATTCACCGTCTTTGCGATAGAGCGCATCTCCGGCGTCACATCGCCTTCCTTTACCCCGAATATAAGCGAGGCGGTATGCGCGTGCACGTCGCGGCCGCCTTCGAACGCCTTGAGCAGTTCCCTGTCGCCTGAAAAATGCGCCAGTATCCTTAACTCTATCTGCGAGTAATCCGCGGTAAGTATCGACCACCCCTTGTGCCCGGCGATGAAAGCCTTGCGTATCTTCCTGCCCATCTCGGTCTTGACCGGGATGTTCTGGAAGTTCGGGTCGGACGAGCTGAGCCTGCCTGTCGCGGTCACCGTCTGGTTGAATGAAGTATGCACGCGCCCCGTCTTCGGGTTCACGAGCTCCGGGAGCGCGTCGACATACGTGGATTTCAGTTTCTGTATCTCGCGGTATTTAAGCAGCAGCGCCGGCAACGGATGCGCGGCGGATAATGCCTCCAGCACATCAACGTCGGTCGATTGCCCGGTCTTTGTCTTCTTTACCGGAGGAAGCTCCAGCTTAACGAACAATATTTCGGCAAGCTGTTTCGGCGAATTGATGTTGAATTGCACGCCCGCCGTCCCATAGATATCCGCGGTTATCTTCCCGAGATGCTCCTCCATATCCCTCGACATCTTCCCGAGATATGCGGTGTCGATGGCGACACCGCTAAATTCCATGTCCGTAAGGCAATCCAGCAGCGGCATTTCGACCTCATGGAACAATTTGCTGAGGTTCTTCTCCGTGAGCTGGGCATCGAGGACATTCTTAAGCCTGAAGGTCGCGTCGGAATCCTGGCAGCAATAATCCCTGGCCTTATCAACCTCGACTTCCTTCATCGTGATCCTCTTCTTGCCTTCGCCTATCAGCTCCGTGATCGGCGTCTTCCTTAAGTCAAGGTACTCGAGCGTAATGTCTTCCAGGTTATGGTTCATTTTTGACGGATTAAGTATATATGAAGCAACCATCGTGTCAAAGACCGGGCCTTTTATCTCTACGCCGTTCACCGCCAGGAGCAGCTTCTCGTACTTTATATTCTGGCCTATCTTGGCTATATTTTTATCTTCCAGTACCGGCTTAAGCCTGTCGAACAATTTGGCTTTGTCGAAGCCGCCTTTTACTTCGCCTATCGGGACGTAGAACGCGCCGCCTTCCTTCCAGCAGAAGGATATCCCGACCGGCTCGCACAACATCGGGTCCGTGCCCGTAGTCTCAAAATCCAACGCGAACTCTTTTTGCCCCGAAAGCTCCTTTATCAGGCGATCCAACCCCTCTTCGCCATCGACCAGCTCATATTTTCCGGAGACCTGTTTCCCCGGCGAGGAATAGTCCTTCAGGAGCCTCTTGAACTCAAGCTCGCTAAAGAGCTCGTAAAGCTTCTGTTTATCGGGAGCTTTGAGCGCCAGGCCCTCGAGATCGATATCTATCGGCACATCCCTGTCTACCGTCGCGAGCTCCCTGCTCAGCAATGCCTGCTCCTTATACCGGATTATCTTCCCGCGCAGGCTCTCCGACTTGATATCTCCCGATTCCGCGGCCCTTATCACCTTCTCAAGGCTGCCGTATTCTTCCATCAGTTTCTTGGCGGTGACCTCGCCTATCCCTGTGACCCCCGGGATGTTATCCGACGAATCCCCCATCAGGGAAATAAGGTCGACTATCCCATCGGGCGCAACGCCGTAACGCTCCCTTACCGCATCCTTGTCGTAAATAAGGCCTTCCTTGTGCACATTATAGACATTAACGCCGGGCCCAACAAGCTGCAGCATATCCTTGTCGCCGGTCACTATGGACACCTCGTAGCCGCCGGCCACAGCCCGTTTCGTGATCGTCGCGAGTATATCGTCGGCCTCGTAGCCCTGTAATTCGAATACCGGAATGTTGTATCCCCTGACCACATCCTTGATGATCGGCATCTGGTCGGCGAGCTCGTCCGGCATCGGCTTCCTGTGTATCTTGTATTCCTCGAACTTCTTGTGCCTGAACGTCGGCCCCTTGAGGTCGAACGCTATCGCGAGATAGCCGGGTTTCTCATCCTTGATGATCTTGTTGATCATCGTTATGAACCCGTAGATAGCGTTAGTAGGCTGTCCCTTTGAGTTAGACAGCGCGCGTATGGCATAGAATGCCCTGTAACAGAACGAATTGCCGTCTATAATGAATAGCCGTCTTTTATCGGACATATCTCAATATGACAATTCTATTTTTAATGGGTACATTTCCGGTGTAGGCAATGTGCGGGAAATACAATCAGGCGTGAATCCCAAATGATACTGGCCGCTCTTATTCCTTGAGCTTTACTGCCGTGCCATAAGCGTATACATAGCCGCTGTAATTGAAGTAATTGATGCCTATGACGCAATCGGCTCCCAGGTCCTTCGCCGCATCCTTCAATTTGCTGTTTAAACCATCAAGATTTACTTCTCCGCCGCGGGCGGAGACTATCCCGATCACCTTATAGGAATCCTTGATGTCCGCCGTGGTAAGCACAATTTCCTTCTGCTTGGCGCTTCCGGACTTCTGCTTGGTTATTACCTGCGCAGGCACGGCCGAAACCGCAATTACCGACGCAAGGACTATAGAGGCAACTATTAGGCTGCGTTTCATAGTATAGGCTCTCCTCTTGAATTGAGCACTGTCGCCGTAAGGAATATCAGCAGGTTCTTCTTCTGTATGGTCGAATGATGGGTCTTAAATAACTCGCCCAGGCCGGGAATATCTCCCAGCACCGGGACCTTCCGTTTTGTGACTTCTTCCTGCTCCCTTATGAGGCCGCCGATAACTATCGTCTCTCCGCTCTTAATGACCACGGAGGTCTGCGTTGTCCTCGTATCTATTACCGGATATCCCAACCCGGCCGGAAATTCGTCTGCGGCGGATATAGGCACCTGTCCGTCCGTACCGACATCCGTAGCCAGCATGCTGACCTCCGGATGTATATCCATCGTGATCACATTGCTGTCGCCGGCAACCGTTGGGGTCACCTCCAGCATTATCCCTGTTACCTTTTCGGCAACCTTATAGACCTCAACCATGATAGGCCTCCCGGTAGTTCCGATATTCGTCCTCGTGAAATCGGAGGCGTAAGGAACGATATTAGCTAACTGGATATTCGCCATCTGGCCCGAAAGAGTCGTCACTGTAGGCGAAGAGAGCAGGTTCAGTTTTCCCTGTTCCTCTAAGGCCTTGATGTGCACCCGTACGGCATTACCCGCCGCCGTGAAAGTACCCAACTGAAGGTCAAGGCCCGCCGCCTCGTTAGAGAGGCCGAATACGCTGGCATTTTGCGTGTTATCGGAATTCCTGTCCAGCAAGGAGTTGGTCATCATGTTAACGCCCATATTGCTGAAGCGCCCGTTCTTCTCGGCTTCCCTGTTCTCCCTGATCCAGGCCCATTCTACCCCGAGCTCTTCTATGTCGGTCACGTCTATTTCCACGAACCTGGCCTGTATCTTAACCTGGCTCGGACCGGTATCCCAGAGCGTTATGAGGTCCTTGGCTAAAGCCTGGTTGCTGGGTGTATCGGTAACGGTAAGCACACCGGTAACCTGGTCGAGGACTATCTTCCTCTCCGGATTCTCCGGCAAAGCCTGCTGCAGATAATCCTGTATCGTATCGGCCTCACCGCTGGCCGGTGCGGACACCGTATCTTCGGCGCCGGCTTCGGCTGCGAGCGCGGCGTCTTCGGCAATACACGCAGGCACGAACATTACAGATATCCCCGCGATCAACAGCATCGAAAGGCATATAAGCGATCTTTTCATTATTTTCACCTTACTACCTCCCCTCTGGCATTGATGATACTCGCGGTGATAAAGATAAGGAGGTTCTTCTTGCGCTGGTTCTTATAATCATATTGGAAGGCCTTCCCGATCAGGGGAAGGTCGCCCAGTACCGGGATCTTCCGTTTCGTGACCGTATCTTCGTCCTTTATCATGCCGCCCAATATTATAGTCTGCCCGCTTTCGACAACCACGCTCGTCTGCGTCGTCCTGACATCGACAACCGGCCAACCGAGATCGTCGGGGATCAACGCCACGGTACCGGCCGCAGTGACATTACCAAGCTCTCCGGTCTCGCCGCTTGTCGTCAGCGTTGATATCCTTACCTGGTCCTTCATGATGCTTACCTCAGGATGGAGGTCAAGGGTTATCGTGTTCGAACCCTCGGTAACATAAGGTGTCGCTTCGAGGAATATACCGATCGGTTTCTCGGCAAGGGTCAGCTTATAGCTCCAGATAGGGTCTTCCGCCGTTCCTATGTTCTCCAGGGTGAAATCGGAGACGTACGGCTGGGTCCTCACCACCTGGATATTCGCCATCTGTCCGGAAACCGTCGTTATCTTAGGTGACGAAAGGAGGTTGACCTTTCCCTGCTCGGCCAATGCCCTCAAATTCGCCAGGTAATAATCACCGCCCTGCAGGATCTTATACAACATCAACTGTCCGGCATATCCGCCCGACAGAGGAAAAACATCCGTTGCGCTGGTGTCCCAACTCACTTCTCCGGGCCCTACCGACGCGCCCCTGACACCCTTATTACTTGTATGGCCCTGATGGTAAAAATCATATTCAATACCGATATCGAGGATGTCCGTTACGTCGACTTCAACGAACCTGGTCTCGATCATGACCTGCTTCGGGCCAACCTGGAACTGCTCGATAAGTTTCTTAATGAGGTTCTGGTTAGACTTTGTGTCGGTGACCGTCAGTAGTTTTGACGACTGGTTATACGTTATCTTCCTGCCTTCCTGCGGCGGAAGGCTGTCCTTCAGGTAGGCCGCAACCGTAAGATCTTCGGCCGATACCATCCGCGGGAGTATCAGAAGGGACGCTACGGCGAAAAGAAAGAGATTTTTTCTCATTTTTATTCCGCCTCTTTGGCCTCAAATTCCTTCAGTTTAACTTCCCTTGTCTTACGTTCCGGGTATTTCAGCTTGTATGTCCTGGTTACCAGGTCCTCTATATCTCTCATGCGTTTGCTGGTTACATATACATAGTTAGGCTCGACTTTATATCCTAACTGGGTCGTCTTAAAAGCTATGTCAAGCACGTCGAGGAGCGGCATCGGCGTAGCCGTGCTGAGCGATATCTTGATAGGAGAGTCCTTCGTCAAGCTCGCTAGCTCCCTCTCGTCGACTACGATCGTAACGCCCGTCATCTCCATGAGCTGGCGTATGAGGTCCTGGATATCCGCATCCGTAACGGAGATGGCCGGAACCATAACACTGCGCATCTTATCGATCAGGGCCTTCTTGGCTTCCTGCTCGGCCCTCTCGGTCTCGGATATTACCTCCTCGACCTGCAGTTCTTCCTTTACCGGAGCAGCCGGGGGCAGCCAGCTTCTGTCTACATCCCTTAATGCCGCCTGCTCGGAAGTATCTATCTCTTCCTTGAGGACTTTCCTGTCCTTAACTATATCCTTACGCTCTTCTTTAGTGGTTTTTTCCCTCGCGTATAACTCTTCCGCCCTGCGGGCCTTTGCGAGCCATGCCCTTGCTTCCTCATCGGTCGGGCTGGAAGCCAGCGCGGTCTCAAAATCAGCGATAGCGGCGGAATACTGTTTATTCGCGTAATTGGCCTTGCCCCTCTTCACCATTGAGCCGGTGACTGTCCCGGGGACATCTTTTGCCATTCCGTCCTTGCATAATTCTATATAGTGGATCGCCGACTTATTCTTGGGGTCCATCTGGACGACCCTTTCGAACATCAGCTGTGCGGTTTCGAAGTTTTTTGCGTCGTAGTCTGCCTTCGCTTGGGCAAAGAGGTCTGCAACGAGGGATTTCTTTTCAACTTTCTTCTGCTTTGCCAGATCTTCCGCGATTATCTTTGCCTCGACGGAGTCATCGGCATATCCCGCGCCTGTGGCAGCGTGGGCTGTGCTTCCCGAAAAATAAAATAATGAGATAATAAAGAATAAATTAAAAGTCAGAAAAACACAAAAAAACGGCAGAACCGTTCTTTTAACCCCATTAGTAATATCCATTTATATCATCTCCCCTTTTTAATGACCCACTCTTGCTCTTGGCCGTATAGTATCACACTATCGGCCTTTATGTCAAGAACTTTATAGCCGTTTATCTCATCCCCTTTTTTCACTTCGGACGTCTTATCGTCCATGGAATTGTAAAGTTTCGCTATCAGTTCTTTGCTCTTTACCGGCTTCTTGTAATCCAGCGTCAGCTGCCCGTCCTTGTTCTCGGCCCTTATTATCTTTGAATTTATCTCGAGCACCTTGTAGTCCTTGAACTTCTCGCCCTTCTTCGCAAAATACGTCTTTCCGGACCAGTTGATCTGCCCTATCATCGTCCCGTCCTGCTTCTGGATGAACCCTATATATGTGAACGGCAGGTTCGTCGCGCCGATCGAGACGATCTTAAGCTTGTCCGGCGTGAACGACTCGGGGACCGCTTCCGGCCTGATGAATATGTTCCTGTCGAGCAAGGGTTGGTATCTTGAAGCTGCGAACGGTGAGTTGATCCTGCTTATAAGCGCCGAATACGCGCTCGAAGCATCCACCGTAACATCCTTCTCCGGCTTGACCGCGCCCTCTTCCCCCGTCGTGACCGAGAACTCCTGCTGCGTAAATATGGACGGGGCCATCCACAAGAGGATAAGCCATAGTATAAATAAAATTATTGCGGCTATCTTGTAGATGCCCTTCATATCTTATCCGCCTGTTGTATGTCAGCCACTATGACGGCTTCTATCTTAAGTTCGCCTTTCTCTCCGGTATCCTCGTTCAGTACCTTGATCTTCAGCATATCCACCCTGAACGGTATTTCTGAAACGTAAATCCTGTGCAACAGGTTTACCAGGTTGTCGTTCTTGCATTTGAATGATATCCTTATCGGGAACTCCCTGAACAGCGGGTCCTTGCCGCCTTCGTAGGCTACGCTCCTCGATTCCAGGAACTCTATCGATGACACCTCAGGCACCTTTGCCTGGAGCATAAGGTCCATCGCTTCCCTGATTATATCAAGCTGCTTGACCCTTACCGGAAGGTCCGCGGAGGTCGGTATGTCATGCTCATATCTCTCGAATCCAAGCCAGAAAGGGAACTGGAAATCTATCGGTACGCCTTCTTCCTTGATCTTGTTCTGCACCCTGAACAGCTCTTCCTTGAACTTAAGCGCATCGCCGGTCTCCTTGGGCATCTTCGATTTCGGCTTGGAGAAAAGGCCGTTATTCATCTGGTCATTGACGTCCTTAAGCGAGCCGAGCTGCTTTTCAAGCTTCAGGCGTTCCCTGTTAAGCACTGCAAGGCCCTGGTCCTTGTAATTATCCAGTTCGCCCGTCTTGTCCTGGATCGACTGCTTTAATGAGGCCCTGTCGTATCCGACAAAAATGGCGACCCCGAGGGAGCCCAGAAAGACCAACCCCAGGACCAGCTTTGTCATAACATGCGGCTTAATGCTCTTTGCCATTCTTATTTCTTTTCCTTATTATCTTTTTCGGCGGCGCCTCCCAGGGTATCCTGGGCCTTTAGTTTGAACTTAATGGAAAAATCCCTAAGCTGCCCCATGCCCTCTTCGGAATCCTTCGGGACGCTCGCGTAAATTATCTCGACGGAATCGAATAACGGCGATGCCGAGAGCTTGTTCTTGAACTCCGTTATCGTCAGGAGGCTCTCCGGCGTCCTGCCCTCTATGGAGACCCAATCCTTCTCATGGCTTACCGAAGTAAGCCATGTCTCCTTCGGAAGCAATTTTTCGACTTCAAGGAAGGTCTCGAGCGTCAGCGACCTCCTGAACGCTATGTTCTCTAGCGGCTTTATCTTCAATTCCCCCTTCTTTATATTATCCTTCAGGGAGACTATCTTGGATTTCACGTCGTCATACTGCGCGAGCACATCGTCAAGGAAGATTATCTGTTTCCTGAGCGAACCGGACTGGAACCATATATCCATCGCCACCGTGAAAGGTATCAGGGCCATCATTACGCCCGTGGATATTATCCATATCCTCTCTTTCTTGAAATCCCTGTCCTCCTTCCTTTCGTCCGGCAGGAGGTCGATATTCGTCGGGCATTTCTGGAGGACACGCAGAGCGAGGCCGATGGCCGCGCCGAACCTTGACTGGAAATCTATGTCCACGCGGAGGTTGGACGGGCATTTGATCTTCTGTCCGAGGTTCGCCCGCCTTATTTGCATCCCCAGGCCCTTGGCTAGAAAATCCTCTATTCCCTTGAGCTTGGAACCGCCGCCGGAGAGTATCACCTCGCCGAAGACCACGTCCCTCCCGTGTTTTGATTTATAGAATTCGAGGGACTGTATTATGGACGAGGCCATGTCCGACACGACGGTATTCAGTATCTCCGTCAGTTCCTTGCCCGCCGGGCTGATGTTCGAAGGTACGAGGCTGTCCGCGGGGACTACGATGCCCTCCTTGCGCTTGAGGTCCTCGGCCTTGTCGAACGGGATATTCATCTTGGAAGCTATCGCGTGGGTCATCTCATCGCCGGCTATAAGGACCGAACGGACCCAGAAACCTTTTCCGTCCAGGACGATCAGGTTCGTGGCCTTCGCGCCTATATCTATTATGACGCCCTTGGCAAGCGGCTCGTTATAAGTGATCGCGTTAAGCAGAGAGAGGGGGCTTACGTCCACTAACTCTATATCAAGCCCTGTCCTCGAAAAATTGGCCAGCGTCGCCTCTACGAGTTCCTTCTTCGCGGCGACGAAGAGCACGTCGTCTTCCGGGCCGGTGCCGCTGTGGAATATCTGGTGGTCCCACGTTATCTTGTCGAGCGGAAAAGGCACCTGCTGCTGGGCTTCGTACTTGATTATCTTGTCAACTTTGCCTTTTTGTATCTTAGGAAGCTTGAGGAACCTGATGAAGACCGACTGGCCGGAGAGTGATATTGCGGTAGTGCCGCTGTGTATCTTTTCTGCCTTGAGGAGCCCCTCAAGGCCTTCCTTTACAAGGGCCTCGCGTTTTTCCTGGTCGGAATGCTGGGTGAGGTCAAAAAACTTTGCCCGAAGGAGTTGCACGCCTTCGGATGTCTTCTCAAGCTCGACGAGCTTGACTGAGCCTGCGCCTATATCTATACCAAGAGCACGTTTTCCCATATGGCTTGTGTATATTCTATAAAATTATGTCCCGGTTGTCAATTATTTCTTTTTCCACAGCAAGATTTTGATACACCTACTTCCGTGCTCTCTCGAGGGCCTGGCATTCGATCATTTTTTCGATCGCATCTTCCTTAGTCTTCCCGTCCTTAGAGAAATTATTCGCTATAGAATAACTGAAATATGCGGCCATCGCGTTCTTGCCCTTCTCGGGCTGCTTCAGCTTCCTGGCCTTCTTGAATATGTCGTCGCCCATCTTCGAATATTGCGCGCTTATATCCTGGACAAGCTGCTGGTCCTTGATAAGGAGCATCATATTGGATACGAGCGAGAAATTATAATCGCTGTACGGCACCGGCGCGTCGGAGAAGAACTTCTTTAATAATGCCTGCATCTTCGAATCCGCTATAGCCCTGACTTCGGGCTTGGCGCTTGATAAAGCGTTCCTGCAGCAGTCAATGCCTATCCTGTAATAACCCGCTCTCCTGCCTGCGGGGACTTCATCGCTCCTGTCTTCGCAATCCTTTGCTTTTGCGATACACTTCAGTATATATAGCTCTTTCTGCTCATCATTCCGGAGATTATAAAGTACGGATTGCAGGTCTTCTTCGGTATAAACGACATCGGGCAACAAGTCATCCTTTGGCTCCAGGATCATTGCCGCCCTGTCCTTGCCCCATATTTTGACCAGCAGGTCCCTGGCTTTCGAAGCGTATTTCGTCTCGCCGTAAGCGGAGATTATTGACAAAGCTTCCCGTTCCGATTTAATGTACTCATTGTTGCCATACTCGAGCTCGGCGATGGAATATGATCTTTCGGCGGTCTTCTCCCTCGCCTTAAGGAGGTCCTCCGACGCGCGTTTTGCCGAGTTCGGGTCGATCTGTTTTGCAATATTGAAATGCGATTCAGACGCGAACAACAGGCCGTTCTCCGGGGTCCCGTTCTTCAGGCACCACTCGGCGAGGGCGAGATGGTCTTCCGCGGACTTCTGGTCCATGGCTTTCAGCTTTTGCTGGTATGTATCCCCTATGGTATATAGATCCCCGTCAGAAATATCTTTTTTCATTATAGTCTTTACCCAATCCCGGGGAATGACGCATGTGCCGCCCTTCGTCATCTTTACGGTAAGCATGCCGCCTTTTTCTTCAAGGATCTTGCCGGTTATTACGCGCCCGCTCTCCTTCAGGGTAATATCATCCGCGAAGGCAGATACCGGCAACAATGACGCGGCAAACACCGTTGATATTATATATATCCTGCCCATTAAAGTTCTATTCATTCCGTCCTCACCTCTGGTAGAAGATGCTTGTCTTCGGCAAATACGTTATTGTCATATCCTCAAAGACCGGCGTCTCGCTGCAATCAGTATCGGTCGAGGCCAGGTTGACCTTGTAATATATCGAGTTCGAAGATCCGCCTATCGCCCCGTTAAACGCCGCGTTCACGGCGCCGCTTCCTGTATCCGTCTGTACGGTGCATCCTTCCTTCGCCGGGTCAGCCGTGGCAGGTATGCTCAAAGTCCATGATGTCGTGCCCCATATTACGGGGTTCCCGCCGTTCTGCAGCGACGCCGCGAATGAAGGCGACTGGTAAGACCCCGTATTCGTTATGACCCTTACCTCATCCCAAGTCGTAGAGGAATGCTGTCCGTAAAGCGTCAGGTACCACGTATTGATGTTCCAGGTATTACTGGGGCATGAAAAAACATGGCAACCGTACCGGTCAGAGGACGTCCGTGTGCTGCTATGTATAGGGACCGCCATTAAATTTGCGGACGGCGCGGAACATGCGACAAACCCGGTATACGAACCCGTATGATAGTCGAATTGTTCGGCGGTATTTATGCTGCCGGCGGCGAACCAGACCCGGTAATTCGGCGACAGGTCGGGGCTTACGGCAAGTTTTATGGTGTATATCTCCGGCATTACCCCGTGGTATTTGTCTATTCCTTCTTCAAAAAAAGTAACGGCGCCGGCTGTCGGGTCGGTACAAAAATTATAGTGGTCGAGAAACTGGTCCGTATAACCGTAGAGGTCTCCTAACCTGTATAAACGCATATTGCTGTTATTTAACTTCAGGAAAACGCCGCTGTCGGGAAAATCCTTGCCCTTTTTTGCATTAGTGGCGGCCGTTGGGGCATCATCCCATTTCACGGTCCCCGGAGGCCTGGTCAGGTCCCTGCCGCCCGGATAGTCATAAGCGAACCTGTATAACATAATGGTCCCGTATGTGGTCCCGCCGCCCGAGGTGCAGAAATCGATATGGCCGCCGTCATCGATCCCGTCCCCGTCCGGATTCGGGATCTGGAATGCCCTGAGCGAGAACCTGCTGCCGAAGACCCAATCCGACCTTAACTGGAATTTGGGATAATACCATGAGGGTCCCGAGTAGTCCCCCGTGCCATAAAGCTCCTTATCGCCGTCGGCGTCGGCATCCCTGATCTCTTTTGTCGACAGCCCTCCGGAGAGCTTTGCCCACGCCCAGATACTGAAACCGGTCTCGGCCTTCCCGTCGCCGTTCGTATCGTAGTTATCCTCATCGAAATTGTCCCAGGCTCCCAGCTTAAGGGAATTTGGCACGGTCGTATAGGTAGCGGGATATTTGACGCTGTCGCCTTCCGTCGAGATGACCGGGCATGAATTGAGCCATGTGATATTCTGGAACGCCGGCTGGTCGAGCGCGCCGTTGCCGTTCGCGTCCTCTCCGGCATCCAGGACGCCGTTATAGTTCGCATCCTCTCCGCGGAACTGTTCTTTTGCCGTATAATTAAGGATACTGTATATCCTGGCGATCGCGGTGGTCTCCTGGGTAGCCTTCACATCCTCGACCGCACCGTCCGAATCCGTATCGCCGCCGACCGTACCGGTCGAGATGATCTCGTAAAAACCGCCCGGATGGAAACAGAAATCCGTGGTATAAGCGCCCAGCCTGACCCTGTTCGGGTTGAAATTGTTCTTTATGCTTTCCTTCTCGGGATTGCTGAGTATCGAGGGATTGATATTATCGATGAACGCGTTAAAACCTCCCTGCGCCGCCGTCCCATTCCAGCTCCGGAACGGGGATACCAAGGTTCTTGAGGTCACTATAGCGTTGGCCAACTGCGCGGCTTTTACATCAGTGCCTACCAGAGGACGTATAACAGCCCTGAGAACCTGCCTTTGTGCGGTGTTTATATTTACAGGCGACTTGCTCTGGTAACTATTACTGGTAGGCAACGGGTCTGTCGCGTCTTCGCTGTATTGATCGATATAGCTGTTAACCGTTACGAAGTCCCTAATCAGGCCGTAATTTGACCTTTTATCCGCCAGGCTTGCGCCAGGCATGGCGTCGATCATCCCTTCCTTCGTCGCGTAACCGCCCGCCGGCCTGCCGGATACTACACTGTCAGCGTATGCCTGTGACCATCCAGGTATCGCCAAGATGGTCCCAAGATTGCCCAACATGACGTTAAGATTCGGGTCCGTGTCATTAATGTTAATCTGCGAATTGGTATCCCTGACGATCAGTGAATATACGGCTATACTGTTCCTTCCCACATTACCGAGGGAGCCGCTAGTCGAATTGCCAGCTGTGCCGTCGTAGCCGTCAAATGACGGTTGCGCAACGCTCGTATACGCCCAATCGCATGAAACGGTCGGAACGGCGTTAAAGTCGCTTGTAGCGAGGTTTCTCAGGTAAACGACAGCGAGGTTTATGCCGGATTCAGCCGCGTTCTTAGCCTTCGCCTTTAATACGTAGTTCGCGGCGCCCTTCAGGTCGAACATCATGTTATACGCAAAAGAGGTCGCGATCATCGCGAGAAGCGCGAGGACTCCGACCGTCACGATAAGCGCGACGCCCTTCCTGGATCGTTTATTCATTACTTTTCCTGTCATTTGGTAAACTATACCCTATCCATGGGCCTAAATCAAGGGGAAATTTTACTTGCCCACGGGGGCATTTTCAGGCAATAAACAAGGGATTACTTTTTGTTATTTCCTTCTGACGGCAGCGCGCCGATATCGCAGCGAGAGCCGTCAGGGTCGTTATATTTCTTGTCCGGATCGCCCGCATCGATGCATGGAGAACCGCTCTTTAACCTGAAATCATCCTTTGCGGGGTTCGCGAACTTCGGGTCGGACATGATATCGTTATCGCCTTTCTTGCAATCGATAAAGTCCTTCATGTTCCAGAAGACATTGTATTCAAGCTCAAGGCGGACATCCTCGCGGGGCCGTTGCCAATACTTCTCCACCTCTTCCCGCGGCCAGTCATTCGTATTCGCCATCATGGGGGGCCTGGCTACGTTGATGCCGACCTTGTTATTATAGAAGATACAATTCCTGACCGTTAGCTCTATCGGGCCTCCCCATAACTGGATCCCGTATCCGCCGTTGATTATATCGCAATTCAATACCTGCGCGTTCTTTACCGAACTGATCTCGAGGCATGTCGACAGGTTCTTTCCCCTTAAAATACAGTTCTTGATCAACAGGCCGTCCAGCCCGTTTACCCTTAACGGGTAACCGTCTATCTCTAAGGTCAGGTCTTTCAATGTGAAATTATTCATGTTTCCCTGGATAGACACTATGCTTAACCCCGATGAGCCCAGCTTAAGGACCGTCTTGCCGGTGCCCTGCCCTGCGAGTTTCGTATTTCCCTTAAAAACGATCCCGCTGTCCGCCGTATACTCGCCCTCTCCCAGTTGTATGGTATCCCCCGGAAGGGACCTGTCGCACGCTTCTTTTATGGTCCTGCAGTCTCCCGGGACCCTTATGATATATTTGCTCCCGTCGGCTGCAAAAGATACCGGAGCCGTTAAGAGATTCGCAAGCACTAACACTACCAAGGATTTTCTCAAGAGATCGATCCCTTTCATTGCTGGTACAATACCGGCGCCGAAGGTTGATGGTATGTGGCCGTCACGTCGGTAAGGACCGGGGTGACACTGCTCGCCGAATAATCATTCGGGTTCAGCGCGGTCGTGGCCAAAAGGGCCTTATACTGGAACTTCCTGCCCGAAAGGCCGGACAAAGACGCGCCGCTGGCAAAGGTCGCGGAAAAATTATCGGATGATGACGGATTGTCCGCCGCCCTGGCATACATAGTGATGGAAGTGCTGCCGGGAATGATGCCGTTCCATGTTATTGAGTCCCATGTTATGGCCGCGTTATCGGTAGGCAGCTTGGTTATGAAAGGGGTGGAAACTATATAACCTTTCGGGTAGATGACCCTGACATTGTCGAACTGGGTGACGGCCTCTGAGTCGCATCCCCACCAGTCTGCGTTACGCTCGGCGATCTTCTCGATGAAAGCATTATTTCCGTGAGTTGCCCAGAACTGGTCAACATCGGCATAATAGAGGTTATTGCCCCTTAGCTTGACTACCCCCGTCTTGGTGGAACTGCCGGCGACGCGGGTATTCCCCTGGACAAAACCGGAACCCGACGAAGTCCTGTATGTATAATATATTCTGTAAGAGGTCCCTACCCCTATCGCGGATAAAATATAGTATTGGGAATCGTCCGGCCAAATGGCATAAGTGCCGTTTTGAACGTTGTAGGCAGGAACAGCCAACTCGTTCACATCCACATCATAAAGGTCGTTGTCGCCGTCTTTTAACAGGGCATAATACCCTCCGCCGGATTTAGTCCCGGCATAAGGGTCTTCCTTAAGCATGAGGTAACCGGTCAACCACGCCGGAGAATAAGCCGCCATCGGTTGCCCCGGATTCGTCAGGCGTTTGCTTGGCGGCTTGTGCCATGTCGCGCTCCCGGTCTGCTGCTGCCCGTCATCATATATGTAGCACCTGGCGAATATGTCATACCCTAACGCGGCGCTTGGGGAATAATAATTCACGTTGAGTTCGGCGCTCCGCTCTTCCGGGTAATATTGCGTCCCGCCGTCGACATAATAACCCTTCGTGTCGAGCCTTAGGCCATAGGTCCCGTTGAAGCCCTGCTTGAGCGACGTGTCGCCGAAGCTCAGGTCCCATCTCGCATCTGCCCCCCAAATAACGCCTTTCGGGACCGCAAAAGTCCTGCCGTCAGCAAAAGTATAATTTTCTGCCGGAAGCATGCCGTTTATCTTGGTCAGGTACCCGCCCCTCCAGTTCGTAACACTGTATGCCACATCATCGTCGAAATCATCCCAGTATCCGAGTTTCACGGAATCGTAGCTCTTAGTATAGCCGGACGTCTCCCATGCCATGGACGAGCCGTTCCACGAATCGGCGCTTATAGGGCAGGTATCGAGCCAGGTCACGTTCCTCAGCTCTCCATCGCTGAAATCGTCGTAATTCGAGAACCACGGCGCGTAGAATTCCGCCCTGGTCGTCTGCGTGAGGGTATTGAAGGCCTGCACGACGGAAGTTATCCTCTTTTCCGCCAGGACCGTGCCGTCCGCCCTCTTCGCCTGTCCGGTCGACACGATCTTTACAATACCGCCCGAATTATAACCGGTCCCGAGCGTGGATGCCGCGATATGAGTATTCGTATTCCATTTATCCAGGATCCTGCCGTAATATGACGAAGGATAGAAGGCGAAATAATCGGCGGGGACATAATTTTCCGCGCCAAGGGCGTCCCACTTCAATTCGAGGGTATTCTGGTTATTAAAATTGTATAGGTCAAACCTTATCGGATGCCACCCGCCGCGCGTGAACTGCACATTTCCGCTCGTGAGCACGCCCGCGCCGCTGGTCCAGTTTCCCATTACCCTGTCCGTCCAGTCCGCGATAAGCTGGACACCGTCTATGAAAAGCCTGCAGCCCTGTTCGCTGCGCATCCTGAATACGATATTCGTGTTGACCCTGTCCGGTGGGATATAAATAAAGCCTGTGAATACCATGCCGAACCGTTCCAGGCCATACCTATTCTGCCAGTCGGTTACTACATACCCTCCGGCGAATTCGGCATCGTGGGCTTCAGCCCAGCCAGAATTATCTCCATCGGCGCCGGGAACTGTGCCCGTCGGAGGCCACGGCGATGCGCCGCCTGCCACGGCTTCTTTCATGGCGCCCAGTTCGATGACCTTGCCGGAATAATAGTTCAGCGACAGGATCGTGTCCCTGCTCCAGGCATCCCTGCTGTTCGTATAGCCCCTGCATATAAGCCCGCCCTGTATAAGCGGAGCGTATACCGTCACCATGTCCCTGACAGCGTTATACTTCGCGTCATCGTTAAGGACCAGGCGCAATTCCTCGACTGTAGCGTAAGGGGCGTTCTTTGCGTTAGTCTCGCTACCTGCTGCGGCGGCGGGCCCGGTAGAAAGGAGGATCTGCGTCAGCGCGTTGGAGTCCGGGTCCCTGTAATCTATCATCCTGGCTATATCGGCGTTGCTCAGTCCGGCGGCGATCAATGATCCTATCCACGGGTAATCCGTCTCATCCAATGCGTTGATGTTTACTTTCTGGTCCTCCCTCTCGACGAAAACCCGGTAGCTGCCTCCGGGAATATTCACTTCGGTGCCGGGCGACGGATAATTTGCGGCGATATTGGCCATGACGGTATTATAGTCATTATTAGCGGCCCAGGAGCGGATATCGGCGATAGCCCTGTCGATGCCGGCCTGGGCCATATCAGTGGCCTGTGCCTGGTTGACGAAATTCAGGGCGCCCTTATACTCCATCTGCATGTTGATGGCAAAGCTCGTCGCTATCATCGCGACAAGCGCCAGCACTCCGACGGCGATTATAAGCGCTACACCTTTTTTCTTCCGGATCGTATTCATATTACCGCCTATGGCATATGTATGAAATCTGTAAAAGTCCTGTGCTGCAGCCCGTCACGGCTCTGTATTGTCACCGAAACGCCGACCGCGTTAGGAAGGCCGTCCGGTATCTTCGCGTTGCCGTCGTCCCCGAAATTCTGGCTGGGGCTGCCGTTAAGCAGGTCCTGCCCCGAATCCCACGCCACGGCCGTTGCCGTAGGAAGGCCGCCCGACGCGGACCTGTAATAATATGTGAACTCCAGGGCCGTAACGTTGCGCGCTATCACGTCGTCGGAGGATGTCCCTGCGTTATTCACTGAAAAATCATATACTACCGGTATTGTCGTCCCGTCAAAATATTCGAAATGCCGCATCAGGCAATTATCGCTGCGCAGCCAGTATCCGACCTCGCAGAGGTCCTGATGCCCCGGATTCCCGGCGACCGGGCTGACAAAGAAGACCTCATCCGCAATGGAAGCCGCGCCCTCGGTTATCTCGGCCGTTCCGAGGTTATGGCCCTCGAATTTCGTCCAGTGGCCGGTATCGTTCGATCCCTGGTACAGGACGGCGGCGGGTATCTCCTTCTGCATAAGCCCGAGCGCGAACCTGGCGTTCTGGTACATGTCCAGCAGTGTCTCGGATTTGCGCCAGGAATCGATCGCGCCCTTTAACACCGTGAACAGGGATAATACGACTATAGTGAATATGACCGAGACGACGAGTATCTCGACGAGAGTGAGCCCGGCCCTGCCGGTTATGGGACCCCTACCTGTTCGCGACATTTGTGGTGAATGCCCTCTGGAATGTCCTGTTCCCCTGTGCCCAGGTCACGGTGCAAATGACCTGCCTCAGGTCGGTTACCGTAGTAGTTGTGACTGTCTGGGTCCATGAGTAGGCAGGGTCTGTGAATGTACCGGAGGTGGAGCCGAGAGCAGGATAACCGTTGTTCCTTAATCCTTCCAGGTGCTCGTGCGCGAGGATGGTCGCCTGGGTCGAGCTTACCGACCTTCTGGCGGAATCAAAACCTATGGGAAAGAGTGAAAGGATCCCCACGAGGCCGATCGCCAGGATAGAAAGCGATATCACGATCTCAATGAGGGTGAATCCGCTCCTTTTCATCTCATCCCCCTGCTAAAAACCGCCTATCTGGACCAGTTCGTAATGTTGTCCGTACCGCCGGCGGCCTTATCCGGCCCGTTAGAAGTTATGTCTATGTAGCTGCCGCCGTGCGCGGCGTCGGGCCTCGTATAGGTCAAGGCGGTGCCCCACGCGTCTATGATCGTATTGCCGCCGGTGAGGTCGTTATCCTTGAAAATCATATACGGCCCCGCCCAGTTGCTCGTAGGCACCACTGTAGTGGATACCGTTCCGAGCATATAGGTGCCGCCGTTATTGGTCATGAGGCAGGTATACAGGTTCGTGTTGCCGCTGTTCGGATAACCGCCAAGGTCGGACTGGAACATGCCCAGGCCCGTCTCTATAGCAGCTATCATGGAACGGGTACGCGCTACCAGCGCGCGCTGCCTGGCTGTCATCGCGGCCCCGGCAACAAGCCCTGCCAGCATCATTATTATCGTCATGACGACTATGAGTTCTATTATCGTAAATCCCTTTTTGCCCCTTCTCATTTTAACCACCTCCTAGCGCGGTTACGAGCTGGAAGAGCGGCAGGAACATAGCTATGACTATGAAACCTACTATTAGGCCCAGCCCGATGATCAAGAACGGTTCAAGTATGGACATGAGGCCGGTTACCGTGACATCGACCTCTTCATCATATACGTCAGCGACTTTAAGGAGCATCTGGTCAAGGGCGCCGGTCTCCTCTCCTACGGAGATCATATTTACGGCCATCGCGGGAAATAACCCGGCTTTCAGGAGCGGTTTCGCGACCGTCTCGCCTTCCCTTACGGCGTCATGGACGACCACTATGGAACGCGCCATGGCTTCATTACCTGTAGTGTCCTTCGCGACCATCAGCGATTGCAATATAGGAACGCCGCTGGAAAGCAGGGTACCCAACGTCCTTGAGAAGCGGGCGATGGCTATCTTCCTTACCAGCACCCCCATGACAGGTATCTCAAGCTTCGCCTTGTCCAAAAGCAGCTTTGTCGCGGGCAACTTGTACAGGACTTTGAACACCACGATCGACAACCCAATCAACGCCAGGCCGACATACCACTGGTTCTTCGCGAAATCACTTACGACAAGAAGCACTTTTGTCATTATCGGAAGCTCTACGTTCATTTCCTTGAATATCTGCAGGAACTTAGGGACTATAAACGCTATAAGGAAACCGAGGACCGACAACGCCATCGTAAGGACGAGTGCCGGGTATATCATGGCCGATTTGATCCTGCCCTCCAACCTTTGTGATTTCTCGGCAAATTCCGCGAGTCGCGTCAATACCACTTCCAGGACGCCGCCCGCCTCTCCGGCTTTTACGGTATTTACATACAGGGACGGGAACGCCTTAGGAAATTTCGCAAGCGCTTCCGAGAATGAACTGCCTCCCTCCACCTGTTCGGCAAGCCCCCTTATCGTAGCCTTAAGGACTCCGGCTTTCTCCTGTCTCTCCAGCACATAGAGCGCGCGCACCAACGGCAGGCCCGAGCCGATCAGCGTAGCCAGCTGCCTGGTAAAAATGGTTATCTGCTTCGCACTGACGCCGCCGAATGACAGCGTAAACACGGATTTCGCGGGTTTTATCTCGCCCGACGCCGACGGCCCGGCCCTATGAGAAGGCCCGTCCGACTTTGCCTTCTCTTCCGAGATACTTATCGGGTAGAGGCCTTTCTGGCGAAGCTGCTCCATCGCCTCCTGGTTCCCGGCGACATCAAGCCTGCCTCTGGTCTCCTTACCGTCTTTGTCGATAGCGACGTAGTTGAATGTAGCCATAACTTATTCTCCCTTAACCTGTAATATAAATATACCCTATTAAGACGTCTTTGTCAAAGGCTCAAAAAAAAGCTAAAGAACGGATGTCTGGGCTTCCTTAAGCACCTCGTCAACGCTTGTGACGCCGAGGTAGATCTTCTCAAGTCCGTCCTCGAGCAAGGTCTTCATCCCGCTTTTGACGGCCGCCTTTTTTATAAGGGCAGTATGGGCCTTCTCTATTACCAGCTGCCTTATCTCTTCATTCAATTGCAGGAGCTCGTAAATACCGGTCCTGCCTTTGTACCCGGAATTATTGCATTTAACGCAGCCGGCGCCCCTGTAGAATTTGTGCGTCTTGACATCATCGGGCTTAAGCCCCAGGTCCGCGACGATCTCAGGATCCGGCGTATATTCCTCCTTACAGTAGGTGCAGATCTTCCTTACGAGCCTCTGCGCGAGCACCGCTTCAAGCGTGGACGTTACAAGGAACGGTTCGACTCCCATATCGACCAGCCTCGTTATCGTGCCGGATGCGTCATTTGTATGGAGCGTTGAGAAGACGAGGTGGCCGGTCAGAGATGCCTGTATGGCTATCTGCGCGGTATCCGAG
>Ga0172381_10001783_pt1 | contig 24595 bp, 27 predicted proteins | sample Leawel6488metaG_FD_119754 | JGI IMG/M metagenome (GOLD analysis project Ga0172381, IMG submission 119754) | Leachate microbial communities from a municipal landfill in Southern Ontario, Canada - Leachate well 64-88 metaG | ecosystem: Engineered > Solid waste > Landfill > Unclassified | place... | reverse complement strand
TGGCCCTCCAGCTTTCTGGAGGTATTTTATTACAAAAAGTATCATTAAGCCAGCACAATATTGACTTTTTACCTTTGCCAAGGTACAATCCCGTCTAACGCTTGGCTGGGTACTCCAACCCTTCACAAGCTTGAACCTATCCCCTTGCGGGAGAAAACGGAGATGGTACCATGTCACAGATCCAGAAAATGACCGCCCCGACCAGACTCGCCATTCGCGTCTTCGAAAGAATTCTAGCGAGCCAGACCAGTTGGCAATGTGAAGGCGTCGACTACGATGCCTTGGACAGAGGGCCAAAGAAGTACGGGTTTCCGAGGGTTGGCGATGAGCGCGTTATCACCTTCATGGTTCGCAGAACGCCTTTCATTAAAGTCTACTTGAGGCTTTCCGCTAATTGGGGCTGGGAAGCATACTCATACAGCTACAAGGAGCTTCTGTGGTTCGACAGCCCGATGGGGTTCAATCCGAAGGAGGCTTCGTTCGCTAGCGACTATCGAAACCCACCCTACATGGATTACTATCGGTTTGGCGAGGTTTGGACCTCAGTGCCACTCGCTCCCCCCGTGACACAGTATCCGGGAATTATCTGACCGTAAGGGAATGGGCGCACCGCAAGGTGCGCCCATCTCTCTATGTAATTTTAGTTTTGTTATGGCTTATCTAGCCCTTAAAATCAATCTCTTGATCAAGAATGACTATAATGTCACCATAAGTCCCACCTTTTTTCTCGATCAACTTCGTGATACCCATTTTTTTCATGATGTCATAGAGCCTCATGACGGCGTGTTGATTGGTGAAGTCTGTCTTGGCAGCGAAATACTCAATCTTGTTGCCTGATACTTTATATTTCTTACCAGACTTCTCGACTTCGAAGATATTCTTTTTGACATCAGCCAAAGTAAACGTTTTTACCTGAACGACTTTTTCTTCCTTCGGGATCTTCCTTAATTCTTGCTCGATCTCGTAGATAAGTTCCTTTACCCCATCATGAGTAACGGCAGAGAAAAGCAACGGCTTCTTATCATATTTGAAAATATTTTTATTCGATTTGATTATCTCAGATGCTTTTTCCAAAATAACTTTTCGCTCTTCTGGCTGCAACAAATCAATCCTGCTTAGGGCTAAAACCTGCGGCTTCTTCAACATATCTTTGCTGTAACTAAACAGCTCTTTGTTTATTAGTTCAAAATCTGTCTCAATATCTTTGCTCATTGAGTCAACAAAATGAACAATCAGTCTTGTTCGCTCAATGTGTCTCAAGAATTCATCACCCAAACCCCTACCATTTGAAGCACCTTCGATAATTCCTGGAATATCCGCGATTATAAAACCGGTCGTACCAAAACCCTCGACAACGCCAAGGTTTGGGGTTAATGTTGTAAACTCATAATCAGCTATTTTCGGTTTGGCTGCGGTTACTACTGATAAGAAGGTTGATTTGCCAATATTTGGCAAACCGACTAGGCCAACGTCAGCAATCAGCTTTAATTCTAGTCGAATATCTAATTCTTCCCCAGCTGTCCCCAGCTCTGCAAATTGAGGTTTCTGACGAATAGAGCTCGTGAAGTGAGCATTGCCGTAACCGCCTTGACCACCCTTCGCGATAACAAATTTACTTTCTTTTTGGTCTAAGTCAGCCAGTATTTTATCTGTCTTCTCGTCGTAGATTGTTGTGCCAATCGGGACATGGACAATTAAGTCTTCGCCGTTTTTGCCGTGAGCTCGATTCGCCTTGCCAATCTCGCCGTTTTCAGCTTTTAGATTAACGTGTGTTTTATAGTAATACAGGGTATTCCAGCTCTCATCAACACGAAAAATTACATTTCCGCCGTGGCCGCCATCTCCTCCATCCGGTCCGCCAAATTCACGATATTTTTCATGCAAAAAGCTCATGCGACCATTGCCGCCGTCTCCTGCCTTGATATGAATTTTTGCTAAATCTGCAAACACGTCAAATTTTCCATTTAAGTTTTATAAGCAAGGAGCATATTAGCACGATTTCGGGGTTTTTTATAGTTAAAAGTAGTTCATTGGGTTCTGGCGTGACCCGTTCAATATTATCTCAAAGTGAAGGTGAGACCCTGTAGACCTCCCCGTACTTCCCATAAAACCGATGACTTGCCCTTTGGACACATAACCACCGATAACCGCTAGGCTGCTCATATGGGCATATCTAGTTTGAAAACCATTACCGTGGTCTATCAAGATAGTGTTACCATAGCCACCATTATAACCGTACTGAGCTTCAACGATTCTACCCGAGTCAGCCGCAAAGATTGGCGTACCAATATTGTTTGGGATATCAATTGCCCAGTAATGATAGCCATTGTAATAACCCATCGAACCGACTATGGTTGGGAATCTAAAATTACCAGAGCCATAACGAGTCGAGGAATTACTATAGCTCCCTCCACCAGAAGATGAGTTATCGTCATTGTTAGTCGTCACCGGTGCTGCTACTGGTTTTGGTGCATCAGGGATCTCTCCATCAGGGATAAGAAGCTGCATCCCGGCTACTATCTCTTCTCCGTAGAGATCATTCTGAGAGATAATCATTTCTTGGTTAGCTTTGTATCTAGCCGCTATACCGGCTAAGGTGTCTCCAGCTGAGACAGTATGGATTAAACCAGTGATTGGTAAGATAGTTAGGGTTTGTCCTGGCTTAACGCTATTCTCATCTTCTAACTTATTAGCATACCTGATAGTAGCGGTTGTGATATTAAACTTAGCCGCTATACCGGATAGAGTATCACCATCCTTTACTACATAGGTGATGATTTTGTTGCGGGTGTTGGCTTCTCCCGGCATTGAAACTATGGGCAAGCTCTGCATATACTCTCCACTTCCCGAAGCCAGCGTTATCTTATTGTTTAGCTCCTCTGCCATCTTGGCAGCATCTTGACCTAAATCCTCGCTATACATGGCTGACACTGTAGCTACCGAGTCTGCCTCCAATATTCTTTGCTCGTTGCTTGATAGATAGACTTGACTTGCATTTCGAAGTGGTACAAATGGGTCTATAGTGACTTTCTCTTCGGTAGTAAAGGCGCCCGGTACGCCAGAGATAAGAGCAAAAATTATGACCAGAATAATACTCGCGTGTGAGATATCGCTCATTGGTCTTTTGTAGAATTTGATGGTTTTCTTCTGGACGCTAACAACACCGCTCTTTGCTTTAGATGGAAATAGAGCATACTCTACATCTTTGAATACTCGGGTAGGCTTCTTGAGCAAAAACCAAATCATCTTTGGAGCTAACAAGATAAGTCCGAGCAACCCCTTGACGAGCTTTATTATGTTTTTATAAATCATTTTAAACATCTACCCTCGAGTGCGCACTATAGTATATTTAATTTTCTTTTCTTTGCTTATTTTCGCATTTTCAGCTAAAAGTTTTAATTCTTTTTCTTTTTCCCCACCGTTAAACTTCCCTGGCTCGCTGCTAGATTTGATAACGCGATGACAGGGGACAAGCGGATCATGATTATTTTTCATAATAGTCCCAACTGCTCGATAGGCTCTCGGCGAACCGACTTTTTCGGCGACCTCTCGATAACTTAAGACGCTACCTTTCGGTATTGCCTTAACGACTTCTATCACTTTGGCTTGAAATTTAGTCATTAGCGTAAATACTTGATTACTTTTTCTTGATGCTCGGCTAGTGTTTTTGAGTAATAAACCTTACCATCCGCGGCTAAAAAGTACCGATATTCTGTAATCGTTGGGTTTAACACGGCTTCGATTGCTTCAATGCCTGGATTGTTTATCGGGCCAATTGGCAAACCTTTGTTCAGGTAAGTATTATATGGGGATACCACCTTCAAGTCTGCATCTGTCAAGATTTTATCCTTTACCCCCAAGACATAAAGGACAGTCACATCAGACTGCAGGGGCATATCGTCCTTCAAACGAGCAGAGAATATCCCGGCGACAACCTTACGATCTTCGGGCTTTGATGCTTCCCTCTCTACGATTGAAGCCAGTGTCAAAACCTGATGAAGGTTCATTCCAGAGCCAGCCACTTCAGCCTTTAGTGCCGAGGTTAACTTATTATCAAAGTTTGTGAGCATCTTATTCACAATATCTTCCGCCGAAGCCTTTAGAGAAACCTGATAGGTGTCAGGAAAAAGATATCCCTCGAGTCCGACACTTGCCGGCTTATTACTTAAAAAGTCGTAATTGTATTCTTTCCTGGTGGCTGCAATGAATTCATCCTTTGTCACAACCTTGCTTTTTTGGAGGTAGTCTCCGATATCAGAAATGGTCCAACCTTCGGGAATGGTGATTTTTTTACTAGCAACCCTGCCACTTGTTAAAATATCGAGCACCTGAAGAGGAGTTAAACCGGTTTGGATCTGATACTCACCAGCTATAAGCTGACCCGATAATCCTTTATATTTTAGATAAAACAAAAACGGCAAACCGCGTTCGATTAAATTCTTATCCTGCAAATCTTTAGTAATAGCCTGAACCGTTTCTCCTTTTGTTATTACTAGATCTACAACATCTTTGTTATTGTTTTTTTCATGCAAGAAATGGTTCATATATAAAGCTGAGCCACCTATAACCGCAAAGGCTACAATAATAACGCCGGCGGTAATAAGAAATTTTTTACTTTTCCAAAAGCTTTTTTTATAATCAATAATTTTTGATTCTTTAGCCTCAGCAATTTTTTCGTCATTCTTTTTTTGAACAAATAATTTACTCAATTTTTACTCCCTAGATACTCTTCTAATATTATTGTTGCTGCCATTGTATCAATTTCACCCTTATTTTCAACTCTGCCCTTTTGTTCCTTGATTCGACCCTCGGCTTCCTTTGAAGTTAAGAGTTCGCTCACAAACTCATAGGGGAGGTTAATTTCTTGAGTCAATTCTTTGGTATAGTTCTTTACGTCTGTCGCTTGCGAGCCAAGTTCACCACTTTCAAGATAAGGAAGCCCTATAATTAACATTGCAACATCTTCTGATTTTGCAATCTCTCTCACGACTTCCACAGAACCATCCCGATCGATTGCTTTAAAGGGAATGGCCAAAATGCCAATGTCATCCGACAGTGCTAAACCTATTCTTTTTTCACCAACATCTAGCGCTAAGAATTTTGACATTTAATTTGATGTATTATCTGCTACTTCTATAGTTAAATATATATGACTTTTTAATCTCGGGAAAATCTTGATAAAGGAAGGCCAGAAATCGAGTTTTGTTTGTTCAACCCCCTCTAACCCCTTGAGATAATCGTCAGCTTTCTTGGCACTATCACCAGTGAGCTCTGTTTTTATAGCGCCCTCATCAAGCTTGCTCGCAACAAAGGCATTGGTGTCGATAGACCCCCTAAAGGTTCCGTTTGCTAGATCGCTTGAGTCTATGGATATATCAGCATCTTCAGACCCATCGTCTATAACTTGTTTGGCAGAACCAAGCTGACTGGCAACTTCAGCTTTGATAAGCTCCGAAACATCATTCATGTTGTAAGCAACTGCTTTGACTGAGACCTTAACGGTCATATTGAATTCGCTTGCTTCCGTATTCACCCCGGGGTTTGCAACAGAAGAAACTGTGGTCTGCTTCTTGCTTTCGTCTATAATTTTTAGATTTTCCGCTTTTTTGTTAAAATCAGTAACCGCCTGGTCACCCGCCTCTTTGGCTAAATTATCTTGCGCTGTGTTTATGTCGCTCTGAGTCACATAAGTAACTTCTTTATTTGTTCCACCAGACATTCCGGCGGCCGAAACAATGGTTATGTTCTGCGCTAAACCACCAGCCGCCAAAGTATAACCCTGGTTGTTCCCGAAACCATTATATTGGTCGCCCGGACTTGCCGCTGTAACAGTAATGTTTTTTATAGAAGCGTTTGGCACAACCACCTCACTGGTTGCTCTATAGATAAGGGAGCTGTTGCTGTTTGGTACAAACCGAGTGCCTGTAACCCAATTAATATCAGCTCCAGACAGATTTGATATGGTTAAAGTCCCGCCAGCTTGCGTCCCAACGTTCTTTTTGCCTGTTGCTTGATATTTCTTACTCGCTTCTTTGGTTGATTCTATTGTCTGAGCCGGGATTACACCTTTGTCTGTATCGATGGCAGCATCTTTCTTGCCAGAGAAATTGATACTGACAGATCGTTTCTCGGCTTTAACCAAGATCGTTGCTTTCGCTCTGGGTAAAAAGATGAAGCCAGCGATTAGTAAAATAAACAGGATTGGCAAGCCGATTAGAAGCAATTTTTTCTTTGGAAATCTAGGCATCAGGTTCTTGGGTTGTTTCTCCTCAAGCTCTTTTTTGTGCCAAGCAGCCTCAGCCTCGGTATCTTCATCTTCCGAAACTACTAAATCATCGGTTGGGATGTTGGTATCATCATTCTTTTTCTTGAAAACTATTTCATTCGTATCTTCGATCGGGCCAGATTCTTGTTTTTTATCACCAATTTCCTCTTTTTCGTCATTAAGTTTTGGTTCTTGTCCAACTTTTGCCGCCGTCGCTAAGCCAATCTTGTCGGCTAAATTTCGACCAACCTTATCCTGGGTTATAAGCGAAACTGACTTACCCAAATTCTCGGCTTGTTTTTTAATCAACTTCAAATTGACAACACTCTGAAGAAGACTGGCCTCCTTGGGAACGACTAAAACAACGTCCTTAAACTCGGTCTTACGTAACTTATCAATAACCGAAGTCACTTCCTCGTCAGCTTCTAAATAAATTGTTTTTGGATCAGTCGCCATAAATTCCTTTGCTATTCAATCATTCTTTGTTTATTTTACCCTATTACTTTCCAACTTTATAACTTTTGACTTTCTGACCAGGACCAAGCACAGCTTAGTTCTGCATCATCTTAACGACTTTTTGTAAAACGCTTGGCATAACATCGTCTTCGACGTCCATATCTACAACTAAGCTACCAAGACCGAGCGGCGTAACATCTTGTTGGTCTTTGATCTCGTTTGTTTTATCAACCATGTTTGAAACTTCGCCTGGCTTGATAAAGCTGACTTTGGGCTTCTTGGCAAAAGGTAGATTCTTGTACCAACCCTCGCTTTCAAGGGCTTTCTTTATCTCTGGGAGTGCAGCGCCGCCTCCACAAAGAAGGATCTTTGATGGCAAAAGATCAACATCTGAGAATTCTGATAGCGATAACTCGACTCCCGATAACCAAACTTCGGCATCCAGACCAAGTGCTTCTTTCACTGTCTTTTCGCTTTTTTCTTCAAGCATATTATTTGAATAAGCTAGCTTTATTTCTTCGGCTTTCGCAAAAGAGACACCAAGAACCTGAGTCAATCTCTTGGTAAAGCTCCGGCCGCCGATAGCAAACATCTTTGTGCCCTCAAGTCCACCATTACGAACAACTGCTATGTCGCTTGTACCACCACCAATATCAATAAAAATTCCACTAAATTCTCCGGCTTCATCCACTCCAACCGATCTAGCGACAGCATAGGGTTCAGCCGCAATGCTAATGAGGTCTAGGCCCAGATCAGCAGCGATGGTTTGAAGCGCTCCAAGATGAACCAGCGGCGCGAAAGCATTAAAAATCCCGATTGAAACATCCTTACCCTGGAAACCAATTGGATTTGTAACTTTGTAACCGTCTATTTTCACATCCACAATAGAGGCGTTAACTAATTTGACATCGATTGCATTATAACCGGTCTCCCAGGCTAACTGCTTTCTGGCTGCATCGAAAGCTTTCCACTGAACTTTATTAACAATATTCTTAAGCTCGTTGAAATCGATTTTACTTGTGTGCTTAAGTCTCTCGTAATGAACTGTGGTGGTCGTGCCTTTAACTAATTCGCCAGCGATACCAATAATACATTCGTCGGCGACTACACCAGCCATTTCTTCGGCCCTATCTAGCGCTCTAGAACAGTTTTCAACAACACCAGCAATGTCAGTGACTGCGCCACCGTGCATGTCCCCCAGTCGTTGTCTCTGACGTCCAGCACCAACAACAACCCCTTTATCCCCTTCTATCTTGAATATAAGAGCTTTAACAAATTCGGTACCTATATCTAGAGCAACATAGTGAGGTACTCTTGGTTCTTTTTTTAAGTATTTATCAACTAATTTCATATATAAATTGCCTACCTAGTATTGTAGGCAAAAATGGACCAAAACACAATCTTATTCGAGGACTGCTTTTATTCTTCGCACCCCAGAAGAGGAAGATTCTTCTTTTTTTATTCTAAAGTATCCGAGTTCACTTGTATTTTTGACGTGTGGTCCCCCGCAAATTTCTTTGGAAACAGCCGTGTTTGAATTGATATCGCCGCCGATTGAGTAGACAGTTGTTTTATCACCATAGCGAGCGTCGAATTCACCCTCTGCGCCTTCTTCCTTGGCTGTCTTTGGATCCGTTTCAACTACATAGACATCAAGCTTTTTTTCGATCTTATCATTGACCCAGTCTTCCAGTTCTCTTTTCTGTTCGTCGGTCAGTTTCTCGGGGTGAGAGAAATCGAATCGTAATCGCTCGGGGGTAATATTTGACCCTTTCTGATGAACGTGTGAGCCAAGGATTTCCCGCATGGCGGCGAGAAGTAAATGAGAAGCCGTATGCAACTGGATAATTTTTGGGTCTTCTTTGTTTTCGAGACCTCCCGCGAATTTTTTCTCTAGCCCGCCCCGTGATACTTTCTGGTGTTTCTCGAACTCGGCTTCAAATTCTGCTTGAGCCGCGTCACTTATTTTAATATTTTCTTCCTTCGCAATTTCTAGGGTGAGCTCAAAGGGCATACCTTTAGTTGAAAAGAGCTCAAATGCCTCCCTGCCATCTATTGATTCCTTCTTCTTTAATTCGGCAAGACCTTGATCAATAAGCTTTAGGAATTTGCCCTCTTCTATGTCTAGTTCAGTAACAATCTTTGTTTTCTCAGATATCAGGTTTGGATAATTCTCACCGTATATATTGATAATTAATTCGGCGATTTTTGAACACATATTTCCAGCCAGAGGCTGGTCAGCCTTTGGCTGATGTTTATCAGCTGAATAACTATTTTGTACATCCGCTAATTTTCCGTAACGTACCGCCCGTCGTATTAACCTTCTTAGGACATAGCCTCTGTCCAAATTTGACGGTCTGATACCATCAGCCAACATGAAAACGGCGGCACGAAGGTGATCAGTTATCACCTTTTCGGCTTTGCTATGTTGTTTTTTAGCCATGCCCTGTATTAATTTAACTATCTGTGCCAGTTCGTTTGTTTCGAAAACATTAGCCAAATCATTAATTTTTGCAGAAACTCTCTCAAGGCCGGCGCCAGTGTCTACTCCCTTTGACTCAAGTGGCAATAAAACTCCATCTGGTTGCATATAATATTCATTGAATACTAGATTCCAAACCTCTACATCATCGACATATATCTCGGTGGTCGGACCACAGGCACCCTCTGTCCCAGTTGGTCCCCAGAAGTTGTCTTCCCGGTCAAGCTCCTTAATATTTGTAATTCCCAGTGATCGCCATATTTCTTCTGATTCGTCATCCCGAGGTGTTCTGTCATCTCCCTTGAAGATAGACACCCAGATGCGAGATCTTTCGACCTCCAATTCCTTTTCAATAAATTCTAATCCCATTTCGATCGCTTCTCTTTTAAAATAATCACCGAAAGAGAAGTTACCGAGCATTTCAAAGAAGCTTAAGTGGCTTTCGTCGCCTATCTCTTCAATATCGTTTGTCCGAACACACTTTTGAATCGTAACGGTTCGAGAATAAGCTGGCCTTATCTCATTCGAAAACCATTTCTTGAACTGTTGCATCCCGGCAGTTGTAATAAGAACCGAGGGATCATCTTTTGGAATCAAAGAAGATGAAGGCATCCTGGTGTGCCCTTTGCTTTCAAAATATTTGATAAATTTTTGTCTTATTTCGTTCGTTGTCATGCTCGTATTGTAGCGAATAAACATCTATTATTCAATAAAATGAACGAGGCGCCGATCCCAAACCATTTCCTGGTCGGTTTCGGCGCCTCTAGCGCGAACGTTTTTACTCGTCATCCATGACATTAGGAGAAACCCTCCTGATCTCTGCCTCTACAGCCGATCTGTACTCAACCCCAAGCTCTTTGACCAGTTTGGTGAGAGTGACATTGAGATCCCTCAACTCGGGGCCAAGCTTGCCTGGGCTGTAGCCCAGATCCGCATTGATCTTCTCAGCCATTTCCTGATACGCCTTAAAGGTGTCGGTTGTGGCCTCTTCGGTGAGATGCTGTGTCTCGAGAAAAGACATGACTGCGTAGACGTAGGCTTCTGCATGAATCGATCTCGCATACAGGTTCTCCATCTGTTTGCTTAAACGAAGCAAGTCTGAACGAGCCAGGTTGGTAATCATTTCCCACCCCCTTGTGCCAGATCGTCATGGATGTAAACGTACGCGCTTTGTTGGGCGATTATCATACCAGAAAAGTCCATATTGTGCAATTGTTTCTATTCTAAAATTAAACCCCCGCCTATTACCTCTTCTCCAAGGTAAAATACGGCTGATTGTCCAGGAGTTATCGCTTTTTGTAATTTATTGAGAGTTACTAAAATTTTACCCTTCTCTGCCTCAGTAATTGTGCAACCTTTTTCTTCAGCTTGATAACGAACCCTCACCTTACACTTATGGGGTAGGCTAGGCACAACTCCACTTATGAAAATCACATTGTTTACAATAAACTCCTTTTGAAGAAGTTCTGATTCAGGTCCAACCACAACAGTATTCTTGCTTAAATCTAGCCTTATCACAAACATCGGTTCATTAAATCCTCCGCCCAGTCCTTTGCGTTGACCCACTGTAAAAAAAGCCAAACCACCGTGATGACCAAGAACCCTCCCAGTTGTATCGACAATGTCGCCCGGTTTCTGCTTCAGCTTTGTCTTCAAGAACTCACTGACCGTCCCCGGAATAAAACAAATATCTTGTGATTCTGCTTTTTTAGCTGTCACAAAACCTTTTTCTTCTGCAATTTTTCTCACTTGAGATTTCGTCAACACCCCGAGTGGAAACAAAATACTGTTTAGTTGGGTTTGATTTAAATTATATAAAAAGTATGACTGGTCTTTATTCTTGTCTCTGCCCTTTGATAGTCTGTATCTCAAATGAACCCTTTCTATTTGAGCATAGTGACCTGTCGCTAAAAGACTTGCTCCGTACTCTCTTGCTTTTTTTAGCAAATAATCAAATTTGATGAGCTGGTTGCATCTAATGCAAGGATTTGGCGTCCTCCCCTGTCCATACTCTGATATAAAATTGTCGATAACGTCTTTTTCAAATTCTTTTTCCACATCTATCACGAAGTGCGGGATGCCGAGCTTCTGACAGACAGACCTAGCGTCCTCAATTGCCTCTAGCGAGCAGCAGTTCTTTTCTCGGATTGTTTCACCATAACAAAATAGCTTCATCGTTAAACCAAAAACATTTTCTCTACCATATTCGCCTACAAGAATAGCGGCAGCAACTGAGGAGTCTACCCCGCCAGACATCGCAACCGCTACTTTATTATTGGAAGATGAGCCCATAAGCATTCTTCATTATTTCACCAAACGTTAGGAACCTAGCATTTGCGTTTTCCCACCAATTCTTTTTTCTCCAGGTCTCATCTTTGGCTGAGTGGTTAACAATTAGATAATCCTTACCAAGAGCCGTTTTAAAGCTATTATTTGCTCTTCTCTGATGATATGGGGAAGTCACAAGGATAATGCTTTTCATGTTCTCTTTATTCAAAATAACAGCGACGTTTTTGGCATTCTCGCTTGTTGTCTTTGACTCTTCCTCAATTAACATATCATCAGCTGGAACCCCGCTTTTGGCTGCTATTCGTTTCATGGCTAAAGCATTTGAGACATCTCCCGTAGCCGCCGCGCCCGAGAAAATAATTTTTGGTGCCCACTTTTGGAAATAAAGTTTCACCCCCTCTGTCACTCGGGCATCAGTATCTCCGCCTGATATTACAACGATTGCATCAGATTTTTGTAGTTCGTTCTGAGGTGAAAGATAAATAGAAACTAGCAGTGGCAGACCAACCACCACTACGAGCGCAAACAAGACTGCGATTACTAGCTTTTTTGCCATAATAATCCTAACTAATTAGTAAATTCCTGTGAGAACATTTTGCCATATGTCCCACCCGACATACAGCCAATACCAATCCTCTTGAATTCCGGTGTTAAAATATTTGCTCTATGACCAGGGCTATTCATCAAACCATTATGAGCAATCTCAACATCAGGCGCCAGGGCAAGGTTCTCGCCTGCTTGTGAATATTTAATCTTTGCGTTATCCATTCTGTCAAAAGGAGTTAACCCTTCCGGAGTATTATGTGCAAAATAACCTCTTTGGAACATGTCCTTGGAATGAGATCGAGCCACGATTCTAAGCTTATCATTCATTGTCAAAGGCTTTAAACCCCTTGTCGTCCTCTCGATATTCACTAGGTCAAGCATCCTTACTTCATCGGTGGCACAGACAGAGGGGTTGGCAACCTTGAATTCTAGATTGACGGTCTCATCGCTTTGAGGTTTAACCGTTAGAAATGTTATTGTATCATTCAAGCTCTGACCAAAGACTTTTTCAATATAACCCTCAACAACTGGTGAGGTCTTAACAATTGGCCCACCGATAAACGAGCCCGTGATGTGGTCTTTTGTCTTAGCCGGGATCGGCAAAATCAAAAATAGGCTTAAGAACAACCAAATAATTAGCACTCCGCGAAAAAATGCTGGTAGAAAACCAAGATAACTATTCCAATCTGACTCTCGAACTTCTTCCGGTATTCGATCATAAAACATGACGAATAAGATATAATAAATAACCTCGACAATAAACCAGATACTAAAGAAAGCAATCGCATTCGAAAAACCGTTTGCAATATGGAAACTACTCACAAAAAACTGTGCCAAGGTGTGATAGAAACCGAGAGCCAAGAGAATCGCTAATACAAAAACAACTAAGTCTAGACCTTGTCGAATAAACCCTCGCCAATAACCGACCAAAGTAAACCAGACAAGCGCTAAAATTATTATTAAGTCTACCCAATTCACAATAAGGTTATTTTATCAGATATTTAAAGCTTTTTGAATTTTAATAGTAGCGAGTTAGAAACGACCGAAACGCTTGATAATGCCATAGCCAAACCAGCAAATTCTGGTCGAAGTAAAACTCCAAAAAACGGGTAAAAGATTCCAGCAGCGATTGGTATGCCAATGATGTTATAAAAGAAGGCCCAAAATAAGTTCTGTTTTATCTTGCTCATCGTGAACCTTGATAGCTTTATAGCAGATATTACGTCATCTAAATTGTTTTTTACTAGTACAATATCTCCTGATTCAATTGCTACATCTGTTCCGCTCCCAAGAGCTATTCCGACATCAGCTTGGGTCAAAGCGACTGAGTCATTGATCCCATCACCAACCATCGCTACTGTGTGTCCACCTGCTTGAAGCTTTGACACTTCATCGGCTTTATCTTGAGGCAAAACCTCAGACAGGACCCTGGTAATGCCCACCTCGCGAGCTATGGCGCTTGCCGAAACGTGGTTATCACCAGTAATCATAACGGTAGCTATATCCATCTTCTGCAATGAATTAATAACCTTTGAGGTATTTTCCTTCAGCTGGTCAGCAACAGCAATAAGTCCAACGACTTCCTTCTTTCTCGCCAGGACCATAACCGTTTTCCCTTCTTTCTCCAAAGCCAGTAAGTCTTGGCCGTAATCACCGTAAAACACTTTGTTGCCTTCCATAAGCTTACGGTTACCAAAGAGAATCTCAGTTTTTTGAATCATTCCTTTGATTCCCTGACCCGTTACTGCTTCGAAATCTGTTACCGCAATCAGCTTGAGGTTGTCGGCCTCAACCTTCCTCACAATAGCGTCGGCCAACGGATGCTCGCTTAGTTTTTCTAGAGAAGCTGCCAAAACCAACGCTTCCTTAGTGTTTTTAGAAACAATGTCTGTCACTTCCGGTTTTCCTTTGGTCAGCGTTCCGGTCTTATCAAAAATGACCGTATCAACCTTTTGGGCTGTTTCTAAAGCTTCTCCAGACTTAATTAAAATCCCCTTTTCCGCACCCTTGCCGGTACCAACCATGATTGCTGTCGGAGTAGCCAAGCCCAAGGCACAAGGACAAGCAATCACCATCACAGCAATCCCCAAAAGCAGAGAAAAAACAAAATTCTGACTGACCATAAACCAAGCTAAAAACGTTAATAATGAAATAATAATAATCCCTGGCACAAAATATGATGATATTTTGTCCGCGACTCTTTGAATTGGTGCTTTTGAACCCTGCGCTTCTTCAATTAATCTAATAATTTGAGCCAATACCGTTCCCTCACCAACCCCAGTCGCTTTAAATTCGATAAAACCGTTTTTGTTAAAAGTTGCCCCGATGACATTGCTGCCGACCATTTTTTCGACCGGTATCGACTCCCCCGAGATCATGGATTCATCAATCGCTGTCAGGCCTTTTGTTACCACCCCATCGACAGGGATCTTCTCGCCCGGCTTGACCAGCACGATATCTCCAACCTTAACTTCACCCAGGGGAATGCTTTTTTCCTTACCATCAACTAATATCCTGGCGGTTTTTGCCCGAAGCCCCATTAGTTTCTTGATTGCCTGACCGGTCTTCCCTTTTGCTCTTGCCTCCAGTAGTCTCCCAAGCAGAATAAAAGTAATCAGAAGTGCTGCCGTCTCATAATAGGCATCACCCGTAATAAAAAACGTTGTTAAGACAGAATAAAAATATGCGGCTGAGGTACCGAGAGCAACCAGAGTATCCATATTGGTTGTCTTACTTCTAGCCGCCTTGTAAGCCCCGGTGTAAAATTGCCAACCAGCATAAAACTGCACGGGCGTAGTCAAAACAAAGAGCAGCAACTTTCGGCCAGAGAACTCCATCAACGTCTCAGCGTTTACACCAAACGGCATCAAAATTTGTGGCATTGATATAATTAAAATAGGTAAGGACAAAATAGCGGCAAAAAGAAATTTATTAAATATTTTTTGATATTCTCGTTTTTTGCCAGCCTCAATATCCTTCTCGGCGACATTCATCTTTGCCGAATAGCCAGCATTTTTTACCGCCTTCACCAAGTCGGTAACCGTCACCTTCGGGTCAGCTAATTCCACTAGCGCCTTCGAGGAGGCAAAATTTACGTTAACCGATTTAACGCCCTCCACTTTCTTGAGTGCTTTCTCTGTGTTTAGTGCACAAGAAGCACAGTGCATTCCGAATATATCTAATTGAATTTTTTCCATTTGTTCTCTCCCTACAAGACCCCGTCTGGGCTTTAATTTACTACGTCTATTTCACCACTCTTTAAACCCATGGCACAAGTAATGTCATACGAACCCGTATCCTTTGCTGTGAATTCAAGGGTCGCCGTTTTACCTTTTTCATAAAATTGCGGGGTTTTGACCAGACCAGGTACCATTACCGACCCCATACAACCGACACCATCTGTCTTCGCAAATATCTCCACTCTGACTGGTTGACCAGCTTTGACTGTAATTTTCTTCGGTAGTATATTCTTTCCTGATTCATAGGTTGCTTTGACTACTTGCACACCACTAACCGTCGTTATAGAAACTGCTTGTCTAGCATCCGACTTGTTGGCAGATGCCATATATTGCTTTAAGCCACTGAGGTTATAGCCATTCGACAAATTAAAAACAGCGAAAGCGATTAGCACTACCCCAATAAACTTAAAAAAGACGTTGGCAAAGCTGCCTTTTCTAATAATTGACGTGATCCCGCCGATTCCCAAAAGTCCCGGTGCTGTACCCAAGGCAAAGACCCCCATAACAAGAGCTCCTGTGACAAAGTTACCGCTCTGAATCGCGAACACCTGCATCGCTTGCGTAAAACCGCATGGCAGAAAAAAGGTTAATGTTCCCAGGACAAAGGCGTTCTTATGGCTATACTCCTTATCTTTTTTGTCATCTAACCGCAGTATTCTTGCTAAACCTTCCGGTAGAGTTATGGATGCAGAAAACCTCGGGAATAATCCCAGGAGCTGAATACCCAAAACAAACATGACAAGGCCTACAATAATCGCCATGAAGCCTGAAAAAGTCCCCGATAAACGAAAAAATGATCCGAGATATCCGATAACACCACCCAATATAAAATATGAGGTTATTCTTCCTATATTAAAGAAAAGATGAGGCCGGAATTTCTGTATAACCGTAGCCTCTTGGTGTGATTCGTTGTATTTTGCAGCCGCACCCAAGACCAGCCCCCCAACCAAGGCCATACAGGTCGAGACACCGGCAGTTAAACCGATTAGAAAAACAACAAATAGGCTAGATCCGGCCCCAATATTAAGATTCATCACCTCGCTCAGGTTCGTCATTTTGGCTATGAGAACCAGAACAAGAAAAATGACAAGCGCCAAGGTGAAATTAAAATAATCCTTGTTATCCTTTGACATAACGGGTAAATCTTCTGAGCTTAGACTATAACCAGCATCGTTAATAACCCTAATGATAGTGGATTTATCTATCTCAGCACTTGAAAATACCTTGACGATATTTTTTTGATTACTCGCGTGCACTCTCTGCACTCCAGAAACTCCCCCGATTTTTTCTTCTAAGAGAAGTTCACAAGACTTGCAATGCATTCCTTTGATATGGAATATCTCTTCCATTAATTTACACGCCTTTTGAATGCCTCCATAACTTCTTTGGCTGCCTCTTGGGATTTTCCGGCCTGAATTTTGTGAACGACACAAGTGTTCATGTGGTTTTCTAAAAGAACCTCATCGATTTTCTTAAGAGCGTTTTGAACTGCCAGCGATTGATTTAAAATGTCAATACAGTACTCGTCATTTTCAATCATCTTCACTACTTTCTTAAAGTGGCCCTCAACAATCTTTGCTCGATGTAAAATCTCTTTCTTTTTGTTTTCTCCAACCATATTATTCTCCCTTCGAGACCCCGACGTTACGTCGGGGTTTACTTATTATCCCCCATCCCCCGTCCGGGGTTATTTGTAATAATAAAGAGTTCTCCTTTTCATGTCAACAGGCTTTTATTTCTTGTTAAGATACTTCACGAAAGCAGCTATTCCAAGAACGAGGAAAATTATTATGAGTAAGTAAAATAGCCAACCGAAAGTCGCTAGACCCCAAAAATTGTCGCCCATCATATTTTGCATAAAATCGTAGTCCATCATAATTATTCCTCCTTATTTCTTGTTCTTATAGTTCTTGATTGCTTCATGGAGTGCATTGGCGGCCAAATTTGAGCAATGCATTTTGACGGGTGGCAATCCACCTAGGGCTTCAGCGACGGCAGCATTGGATATCTTCTCCGCCTCGTCCAGGGTCTTTCCCTTCACCATCTCCGTCACCATGCTTGAAGTCGCTACGGCCGCGCCACAACCAAAGGTTTGGAACTTAACGTCCTCGATATAATCCTCGCCTTTATCATTTTGCTCTATCTTCAAAAATATTTTCATAATATCGCCGCAAGTTGGGTTACCGGTCTCTCCCACCCCATTTGCGTCTTTAATCTGACCCACATTCCGTGGGTGCATGAAGTGATCCATTACTTTTTCACCATATAGATCTGCCATTGTTTCTCCTTTCAGTCGCATTGCCGTTAGCTGTTTGCTTTTCGCCTTTAGCGAATAGCTAATAGCTACTTTATTGGGCTCATCTTTCTTAATTTTTCTACAATTCCGGGTAAATATTTCATTAATTCATCAATTTCTTCTTTTTTGTTTAACTTGCTCAAACTAAAACGGACTGAACCGTGAGCATCAAGATCGGCATAACCAAGAGACTTGGTAACATGGGACGGCTCTAAAGAGCCAGAAGTACAGGCCGAGCCACTTGAACAGGCAACACCCTTCAGATCAAGATTAATTAAAATCGCCTCACCTTCGACTTTTTTGAATAAGAAGGTAGCGATATGGGGCAGTCGCCTGTTTACATCCTTTGGTCCGACGAGATCAACGTCTGAAATTTCTTTTTGCACCCTTTCGATTAAATAATCCGTTAATTTGGAGGTTGTTTGTTCGTCTTGTTCCCTGTTTTTGACAGCAAGCTGCATTGCCTTCGCCAGACCAACAATATAGGGAACGTTTTCTGTTCCCGCCCTTCGATTTCGTTCCTGTGACCCACCTTGTTGCTGCGGTAAAAATGGTACTCCAGCTCGAATGTATAGGACACCAACGCCCTTTGGGCCATAAAATTTATGAGCCGTCAGGCTTAACATGTCAACGCCAAGCCGATTCACGTCACAGTTAAAATATTGGAATGCCTGAACAGCGTCAGTGTGAAAAATTATGGGTAAATTATTTTTCGTCACCCGTCTTTTGTCTTTAGCCTCCTTGATCGCCTGCCCAATTTTCACAATCGGTTCCAATGTCCCGGATTCATTATTGCCATACATAACAGAGATAAAAACCGTGTTATCCTTTATTTCTTTTTTAACATCTTCGGAGTCCACCCTACCTTCACTATCAACCCTCAGGAATGTGACCTCATAGCCGAAATACTTTTCTAAATATTTTGCCGTGTCCATCATCGAGTGGTGTTCTATGGGAGAAATAAGAAGATGCGGTTTGGTTTTTAATACCCTATCAACATAGAAAGCAATACCCTTAATCGCCATGTTATTTGATTCGGTTGCACCGGAGGTGAATATGATTTCACCTGGTTTGTCCGCCCCGAGAGCTACCTGCACCTTATGTCTAGACTCGCATACAACCTCTTTGGCGTCCCGACCAATACTATACACACTTGATGGATTACCAAATTTTTCGGAAAAATATGGCTTCATTTCGGCTAAAACAGCTTGATCTACTGGGGTTGTGGCAGCATTATCAAAATAGATCATTTCTCTGTCCTTTTTATCGCCTCCAGACAAACCTTACACTCTTTAACCTGCTCCTGTTCAATGTTTGCTAGCTTTTTATAATCATCATAAGAAACCAACACCCCAACCGGATCTGAGTATCGCAAAATAACTATCCCTTCACCCTTTTTGAGGTTTTTTAAGATTTTTGAGGCATCGTTTGCTAATTCATTTGTTGATATAAATTTCTCTTTCATTTTGTCCTCATAATAAAAAGTTACCTGACATCTAGGGTAACTTTTTTCTTGACTCTTGTCAATTATTTTCTGATGTAAACTCTTTCGACACCCAACCCGTCTGCCCACCATACTCTACCCTGTACCAGCCGCTTCTTTCTTCTGAGACATTGAGCTTGGCTCCATTCGGAATGGTAATAATAAGCTCGGAACTGCTTGACGCTTCTTTTCTCAAGTTCAAGCCACCATCCGCACTTACAGATACGGTTTTTGTCGAGACACTTTCCGGGTTTGATACAGGCACATTTTGGACTTTATCTTCTTTGTTTAGAGCCTTATCGGCACTATTTGATTGCCAAGCAGCATAACTGGCTCCAACCAGAACAATTACCCCGAATACCGCTCCCAGAACCCACCAGGGTTTTTTCCTTGAGCCCTGTTCGTTTCTTATTTCTTCTTTGAGTTCAGTGCTTTTTGGTCCTTCGTCCTTCATCAAGTCTTCTATCGTTTTCGTTTTCTTTTTATCCATTTTGCGCCCCCAACTCAATTCTACTCTGAATTTTTCTACAATAAAGATTTATATTTGAAAAAGTTTTTCACAATTCATTGTTGTTTTCGTAGCAATGTCTGCAAATTCTAGCGATTTGATATCAGCAATCATTCTCGCTACTTCTACCACATATGCCGGTTCATTTCGTTGGCCTCGATATTTTTGAGGTGCCAAATATGGACAATCCGTCTCAATCAATAACCTATCAATAGGCACTGCCCTTACTGACTCTTGGACCATGTGAGCGTTTTTGTAGGTCACGATCCCGGTAAACCCAATGTAAAAACCGACGTCTAAGAATTTTTTGACCCAGTCTTTGCTCAAAGTAAAGCAATGGATGACGCCCCTCACCCCCTTGTATCCACTCAAGAAATTGTAGGCCTCACTTGCAGCACTCTCGTCTTTGCCGTTTCGTATATGAACCACTAACGGAAGTTTATTTTCAATCGCAAACTCAATCTGTAGTTGAAACAAGCTCCTTTGTTCAGCTTTATTCTGATCATTATGAAAATAGTCCAAACCACATTCCCCGATAGCCACAACTCGGTTAGAAGAATTAACCAGACTCTCTAGCCCTTTCTTGGCCTCTCCCAAATCAATTTGACTGTCTTCGGGATGGACTCCAACCGTAGCCCAAATATTAGCAAAATCGTGCGCTATTTCGATCGCTCGCTTGCTTCTCTCCAGGTCTGCACCAATGTTAATTATTTTGCTTACCCCGGCTTTGTCGGCACGCTTAACTACCAGACCAATATCCGAATTAAAGTCAGCAAAGTCTAGATGAGCATGAGAATCAATTAATTGCATTCGATTCGTTTTTTGCTTTTGGCATAAAGACCATCAGCATAGCAGCAGCGGCTCCGATGATTAGAGCCCAGGCTAGTAACGAAGATTGGTTCATATAATAGCTCAGGAAAAGAAGGAAACCAAAGAAAAGAGCTCTGGTCAAATCCTGGCCTATTTCCATCCAAAAAATATACTCCGGTCTGCTCTCTTCATCGGCGTGGAGATAATATTCAGCCACAAACGGAGATTCATAAACTGAATGGGTTACACCGCGAAGACAGTTAATCAAATATGCTGTCGGCAATGAGTAGACAAAAACTCTCAAGAAATCTACCGATGCCGTCAAAAAACTCCCGACACCAATAAAGTATGTCTTGCTTTTCCTATCCGCAACCAAGCCCACAAGATATGTTACTAAGACAGTCACGACTAGCGAAGCGGCTGTGACATAACCAACGTTTTGGAATGTTCCGACAACAAAGAAGAGAAAAAGTGGCCAAAAAACCATGCTAGCACTAACCTCAACCCCGTTACCGCCATATGCAGCTATCTGTTTAATGGTTTTGAACTTAAAGGCTTTGATAAGATTTGTCTTGTGCTTTATATGTGGTTCTTTTTGAACAAAAAGCGGAAATATTGTAAGAAGAATCATTCCAGTAACAACTCCGAATAAGGACCCGATCCCGAAATAGCCAGCGATCAAACCACCAACCAAGGGACCAAGCGCACTCATAAAGGCGATGATAATATAAAGCGTACTTATTTCCTTTGTCGCTCTTTTTTTCTCTTTGGCTTTAGAAAAATCATAATGATATGCTTGCCAAAAAAAAGCCATCGTAATCGATGCCACTAGAGCAACCGACCAGATAGGCCAATGATACTGCGGTAGGGTCCACAACATCCAAAAATGCAGAACAAGGAACGGGAGAGAGAAAGCAATTGCGTGTTTAGGACCGAACCGAGCAATAACCTTAAGCGCAGGGTATTCCAAAATTGCCTCACCTGAATACATAATTAGATAGAAAATGATAATTTGTTGGATCGAAAATGTGACCGTGTATAGATAAATCGGAACAAAGATAGAGACAAGAGCAATCACAAGCGATCGAACGCTCATAACTGCGTAAATTTCGTTAACTTCCGTGTTCTTTAATCTAAAAAAGTGATGCTGACTAAGATACGCTTCGGATATTATCATTTTATTTCTCCCTCCGGGATCCCACCCGGGACTTTTTATTTCTACAAAAATTATAGACCCATTACGACTTTTCTTCAATTCTAGGAAAAAGTGGCTCTGCCTTCAACGACCCTAATTGGGTTTTTATTTTTTCTGATGTTTGTGGCATGAATGGCTCAATAAGCTTCTGGATTGATAGTAAATTGCTATAACAATAATGCAAGACAGCAACCGTTCTTTCCTTATCAGTTTTTATCAATTCCCATGGTTTTTCTTTGTCTATAAGTTCGTTGGAAGGCTTTATGTAAAATGCCCAGATACCAAAAAGTGCTTCTGAAAAATTTAGATTTTCGACAAAGGTGTTAACCTCCTCTTCATGATTCTTTTTACCGTCAACTACGATCTTGATTGGCTTTGCTTCAATGTCGAGCTCGTATCTATTAATCATAGATATCGTCCTGTTCAGAAGGTTACCTAGCCCATCCGCCAAGTCTGATTTGTATCTCTGGGCGATTTTTTCTTCAGAGATATCACCATCTTCACCAAACGGAAACTCTCTGAGAAGAGCGTAACGAATAGCATCCGCGCCATATTTCTCTGCCAATGGGATCGGATCCAAGACGTTGCCAATAGATTTACTCATCTTTTGACCATCTATGGTAAAGAACCCGTGGGCATAAATCATCTTTGGCAACTCCATCTCTAGGGCAATGAGGATTGCTGGCCAAACAATGGCGTGAAACCAGAGAATATCTTTCGCCAGAAGATGAATATTGGCCGGCCAGCTCGGGCCATTCTTGTATATTTTGGTAGCAGAATAGTAATTCAAGAGCGCATCTACCCAGACATAGACCGTTTGGTCAGAATCTCCCGGAAAAGGTACTCCCCAGTTGACTGCTGCCCTGGATATGCTAACATCGTCAAGACCATTTTTTATCTTACTTAGTATTTCGTTTCGTCTTGTCTTTGGGCGGATTTTAAGATCATCATCCTTCTCTATTTTGTCTAATAGTTTCTTCGACAGTTTACTCAGGAGAAAGAAATAATTTTCCTCTTTATAATTAATGACCTCACGCCTATGATCAGGACATAACTTACCATCAATAAGCTCATCCGGCATATAGAATTTCTCACAGGCAACACAATAGAGACCTTCGTATTCTCGCTTCTCAATAAAACCCTTTTCCTTAAGCTTTGTAACCATCTCTTGAACAATTTTCTCATGATCCTTATTTGTTGTTCGAAAGAATTGGTCATATTTTATATCTAATTTATCCCAAGCATTTTCAAATTTTGGCACCAGTTCATCAACAAATTCTCTGGGCAACTTGCCGTTCTTTTCTGCTGCTTCGGCAATCTTGGCCCCATGCTCATCTGTTCCAGTCATAAAGAAAACATCTTTTCCAAGTCTCTTATAATACCGAGACAAAACATCGGCCGCGATTGTTGTATAAGCATGACCAATGTGTGGTATATCGTTGATATAATATATCGGCGTTGTAATATAAAATTTTTCTTTGCTCATTTGGCCTCACCTTCCATCACTACAACAAACTCACCTTTTTCTTTTAACATTGGCAGTATTTCACTAATCTTACCTCGATAACTTTCTTCAAATTTCTTGGTCACCTCTCGACCGATAAAAAGCTCCCTGTCACCACATACCACCAGAAGCTCATTGAGCAATTTTTTTATACGATATGGTGACTCATAGATAACAACTGTTTTTTGTTCCTCTGCCAGCTCTTTTAGCTTGGTTTGCCGCCCCTTCTTGTGAGGCAAAAACCCATAAAAAACAAATAAATTAGTATCTAGCCCCGATACCGATAACACACTTGTTACAGCCGATGGACCAGGTATGGGAACGACTTTAATTTTAGCTTCATGGGCTGCTTTTATCAAGGCCTGACCCGGATCACTAATTCCGGGGGTACCTGCATCGGAAACTAGGGCAACATCGTTACCATTTGAAATTGTATTAATAATTTGTTCGACTTTTTGAATTCTGGAGTGTTGGTGATAACTAATGAGGGGTTTTTTAATCTCAAAGTGACTTAAGAGCTTAAGAGTTTGCCTGGTATCCTCACAAGCTATCAAATCGACACTCTTAAGTACTTCCAATGCCCTTAAGGTTATATCACCCAGGTTCCCGATCGGGGTTGCTACTACATACAAAGCGCTCATCTAACCTCAAATCTCCCTTCTTGACCCTCATACTTCTCTACCGTAACATCGACCCTTTCAACAACCGCCATAGGCGACCCCTTGTGACTCCACGCCTCAAATTCATCTACGCTTCTTTCCTCACCCTCGACCACAATCAGAACGGAGCCATCTCCTTCATTGCGACACCAACCATTTAAGCCCAATTTTCTAGCCGTTTTTTTGGTAAAGTGACGAAAGAAAACTCCTTGGACATCGCCATAAACTCGAACCCTAATTCTTTTCATGAAAAAGCTCCACATAATTGTTATAAAGTTCTTGCCAATCAGTCATCGTTAAGGCTTCCGCCCTCATCTGAGGGTCAATATTTGATTGTTTTAACCAATTATTTGTATATTCTTTATTCAAACCCATACCGCCGCTCAAAGAATTGATGAGCTGCTTTCTCTTTTCGCCAAAACCGGCCTTTACAATACGAAAAAACAGTCTGGGGTCAACATCAAAAATCGGTCTTTTATACACCTTTATCTTCAGAATTGCGGAATCCACTTTTGGCGCCGGGAAAAAAGACGTTCTGGGAACAATAGAAATTACCTGAGGATCTCCATAAAACTGAACCGAAACAGCAAGAATACTCATTCGCGAAGGCTTGGCGGCTATTCTTTCTGCCACTTCTCGTTGAACCAAGACCACTATTTCTTCTGGCTTGTTTTCTGTCTCCAAAAACTTTCTGATTGTTGGTGAAGTAATGTAATAAGGAAGATTTGATACTAATTTGTATTTTTCCAGTTTCATCGTATCAAATTTCAAAATATCTTGATTTTCCACGATTAGGTTAGTGTATTTGATACAAGCAGTTTTCAGAACAGTTAGCATGGTGGTATCAAGCTCAACAGCAATCA
>Ga0172381_10001782_pt1 | contig 24600 bp, 21 predicted proteins | sample Leawel6488metaG_FD_119754 | JGI IMG/M metagenome (GOLD analysis project Ga0172381, IMG submission 119754) | Leachate microbial communities from a municipal landfill in Southern Ontario, Canada - Leachate well 64-88 metaG | ecosystem: Engineered > Solid waste > Landfill > Unclassified | place... | reverse complement strand
TAATATTGAGAAGTTTGATGAAGAAACTAAATTAGAACTAATTAAGGAAATAGAAGAAGACTTCAATGAGGCAAGACACGGAATCACAAACCTGCCAAAAGGTTCAAAATTAGCAGTATTAATTGCTTACAAATACTATTTATGTTTACTGAAAAAGATTAAGCAAACACCAGCAGAAAAGGTAATAGAGAAGAGGATAAGGGTTGATGATTTCAATAAACTCTTACTTTTAATCAATACAATAATTATGTATAAAATAAACCCAAGCGTATAATGATTAACGAAGAAATACTTGTACAATTGGTAGATGAAAAGGATAATCCAATTGGTCAAATGGAAAAACTACAGGCTCATATAGATGCGAAACTACATAGAGCTGTTTCCTTGCTAATTATAAATTCTAAGGGAGAATGGCTTTTGCACCAAAGAGCAGAAGACAAATATCATAGCCCTGGACTTTGGACAAATGCATGTTGTACACACCCTTATATTGGAGAAAGCTATGAGGATGCAATTAAAAGAAGATTAATTGAAGAAATGGGAATGGAGATAAAAGAGGGATTGAAACATGAATTGGATTTTACCTATTTTGCAAAACTAAACGATAATCTTTATGAGCACGAATACGATAGGCTATTTAGTTTGAATTGCGACCAAATTCCAATCCCAAATCCTGTGGAGGTTAAGTATTGGAAATATATTAGCTATGAAGACCTTAAGAAAGATATTCATGAGAATCCAAATAATTACACTGAGTGGTTCAAGATTATATTTTCAAAGATAAGTTATAAGGAAAATGAATAAGCTAAGCACTAAGGATGATTGGTTTTTTATTAGGAATATAATTATCTTCTATTCTGTCGGTATTATTGGTTTTTCATTCAACTATACCTATAAGCTATTTACATTTCTTAGTCCAATAATTCTAATACTTACTCTCTGCCTTTTGTTTTATTACGATAGGAAAACCACAGATAGGAAAAGGATATTATATTTCTCCTTTGTATTCCTTTCAAGTTATATTATTGAGATGATTGGTGTAAACACAGGACTATTATTTGGAGAATACCAATATCATCATGGCTTGGGAATCAAACTTTTTGACACTCCAATATTGATTGGGTTTAACTGGATATTAATGATATATATTACCAGCTCAATATTTCCTAAGCTAAGGTTTGGTTTTCTTTCTCAGGTTATTATTCCCTCAAGTTTGATGATCCTTTACGATATCATTATGGAAAGGGTGGCTCCTAAGATGGAAATGTGGTCGTGGGTGGATAATATTATTCCCCTTAAAAACTTTATTATGTGGGGGGTGCTTGCCTTTGTTTTTCATTCAATCAAATATTTACTAAAGATAGAGATTAAAAACAAGATGGCTCTACCTATTTATATTGCTCAAATCATCCTTTTTATCTTTATCATCCTAATTAGAAACTAATATGAGTAAGGGTAATTTTCTTAAGGCTAAACATAATTTTTTTATATATCCATTCTTTCAATTCTATACTAAGATAAAGATAAGAAGGAAGTTTCACTCTGTCATTATTGAGAAAAAGGATATTGACATAAGTAAACCCATTCTTCTTATCTCTAATCACATCTCTTGGTGGGATGGATTTTGGGCAATGTATATAAATCTAACTCTCTTTAAAAAGAAATTCTATTTTATGATGCATGAGAAACAGCTTTTAGAATATGAATTCTTTAATCAAACAGGAGGATTTTCCATCAATAATCAATACAGACATATTATAGACTCAATAAACTATTCTTCAAGTATATTAGAAGATAAAAACAATCTTTTAGTAATCTATCCACAAGGAGAGATAAACTCCATTTACCAATCTGAATTCATTTTTAAAAGAGGAATTGAAAAGATAATTAAAGAAAAAAAGATAAGCCTAATATTCTCTGCCAATTTAATTGACTATTTTTCAAATCCAAAGCCTTCGGTATTTATTTATTTAGAACAATACCAAGGAGATTATAATCTAAAAGATATTGAAAAGGCTTATAATAATTTTTATAAGAGTTCTACTGAAAAACAAATACATAGAGAAAGATGATTAAATACATTTCAATCTTTATTCTTATTTTCTCTTTATTCCAACTTTTTATTAGTCTTATAAATTGGTTGTTTAGAGTAAGATTAAATAAAGAGAATTATAGCAAAACTGACAAGAAGATATCCATACTTATTCCTGCAAGAAACGAAGAAAAGAACATTGGGAATTTACTTGAAGACTTAATTTCCTTTGGCCCAACTATAATAGAGATTCTTGTTTTCGATGATGAGTCAAGCGATAATACAGGAAATATTATAAAGGAATATTCTTTAAAGGATTCAAGGATAAGACTAATAGAATCAAAAGGTTTGGGAAATGATTGGATGGGGAAGAATTTTTCCTGCCATAATCTATCTCTCATAGCTAAAGGCGATTATCTACTATTTATAGATTCCGATGTAAGGATAAAAAATGATGTTATTGAAAAAGCCCTTAACTATGCTATTTCTAAGGAATTAGATCTATTAAGCGTTTTTCCATATCAGATTATGATAAGCAAGGGGGAGAAAATATCTATTCCTAATATGAATTTTATTCTTCTTTCCTTACTTGCACTTCCTTTGGTGCTTTACTCAAAGTTCTCTTCAATTTCTGCTGCCAATGGTCAGTTTATGCTTTTCAAAACAGATACATATAAGAACATTCTTCCTCATAAACTATTCAAAACAAGCAAGGCAGAGGATATAGAAATATCTCGTTACTATAAAAAGAAAAATCTAAGAATAACTTGCCTTGCATCTTCTAAGGATATTTCCTGTAGAATGTATAATTCTCTTGAAGACAGCATTCAAGGATTTTCTAAAAACATAAATTACTTCTTTGGTAATTCCTATATCATTGCAGTATTATTCTGGTTACTAACCTCTTTTGGCTTTATCCCTTTAATTATTAACGGAGATTTAGTTATATTATTAGCTTATATTTTTATTATCTTGATAACAAGAGTATTAATTAGCCTTACATCTAACCAAAGCGTTAAGGATAATTTAAAATACATTTTTTATCAGCAGTTTATTCTTGGAAAAATAATATTGAAATCTATTCAAAATAAGAGAAATAAGGAACATAAATGGAAGGGCAGAGCAATATGAAACAAAGAATAAATATATTTTGGTTCAGAAGAGACCTAAGATTAGATGATAATCATGGACTATTCAAAGCTTTAAACTCATCGAACAAAGTATTGCCAATTTTCATTTTCGATACAGAAATATTAAAACAATTTATAGATACTAAAGACAAGAGAGTTAGCTTTATCTTCCAAACTTTAGAAGAGATGAACTTTAAGCTTAAAAAGGAATATAAATCTAATATTCAGTATTTTCATGGTAAGCCAATAGAGGTTTTTAAGTCCTTAGAAGAAACCTATACTATTGACACCCTTTATTTCAACGAAGACTACGAACCCTATGCAAATAAGAGAGATAAAGAAATAAAAGATTATTTTGAAAGCAAAAATATAAAAGTATTATCATTTAAAGATTCTCTTATATTTCACAAAGATGAGATTTTAAAAACTAATGATAAACCTTATACCGTATATACTCCTTATTCTAAAGTTTGGTTAGAGAAGTTTGCAAACACTACTCTTGAATACTATCCAAGTGAAGAACATCTTAATAACTTATTCCTTATTGAAAATAATAATTTTGACTTAGAACATATTGGCTATAAACCTTGTGGAGATATTTTTACTCAATATATAATTGATGAAGATATTATAATTAACTATGAAAATACTCGTGATAAGCCTTATCTTGAAAATGGAGTAAGTAGGGCTGGAGTAGAACTTCGCTTTGGAAGAATAAGTATTAGAAAGCTTGCTGAAATTGCAAATAAACTAAGCCTAACATATTTGAAAGAACTTATTTGGAGAGAATTCTTTATGCAGATTCTGTATAATTTCCCTTACGTTGAAAACTCGAGCTTTAAGCCTAAATACAATAGGATAAAGTGGGAGAATGATGAGGTATTATTTGATAAATGGTGCAAAGGAGAAACTGGTTATCCTATTGTAGATGCGGGAATGAGGGAATTAAATTCCACAGGTTTTATGCATAATAGAGTAAGAATGATTACTGCCAGCTTCCTTACAAAACATCTTTTAATTGATTGGAGATGGGGTGAGCTTTATTTTGCAAATAAACTATTGGATTATGAACTTTCTTCCAATAATGGCAATTGGCAATGGGTTGCAGGCTCTGGTTGTGATGCTTCTCCTTATTTTAGGATATTCAACCCAATTACTCAGCAAGAGAAGTTTGACCCTAAATTCCAATACATTAAAAAATGGGTAGAAGAATTTGGAACAAAGGATTACCCAAAACCGATTATTGACCATAGTTTTGCAAGAAATAGAACATTATCAAGATTTAAAAAAGACTTAGAAGATGAATAAACAGATTTACCTGCGATTAATTATACTTTTTGTTTTCAGCATATTTTCTCTTAATTCATATTCAAGTGAAGAGAAGAAAACTATATACAATTCCTATATCAACGATAATATGGGAGTATGGAAAAAGACTATTGATGCTATGCATTTTGAAGCAAAAAAGGATAATAAAAGAGAATTAGAGCTATTGAATTACGAATACGGATATATAGGTTGGTGTATAGGAAAGAAAAAATTAGAAGAGGCTAAACAATATATTAGAAGAAGCCAAGAAAGGATGAATAGATTAAAGAAGATTAAGGCTAATATACCAATAATTCACGCATATCAATCTGCATACTACGGCTTTGAGATTGGATTAAACAAAATTAAAGCTCCTTTTGTTGGCCCTAAGAGTATTGAAGAGGCAGAGAAGTCAATTAATTTAGATAGAAATAATTACTTTGGATATATTCAATTGGGCAATATTGAATACTATATGCCTTCTGCTTTTGGTGGCTCCAAACAAAAAGCTTTAGAATATTATATTAAAGCAAAGCAAATTATGGATAAGAATAAGCCTGAGAACGATTGGACTTATATTAATTTAATTGCAATTATCGGGATGAATTATCAAGAATTGAACAACTTTAAAAAAGCAGATGAATTTTATAAATTAGCCCTTAAGATTTCTCCTGAATTTAAGTGGGTTAAGAATGAATTATATCCTCAATTTCTAAAAAAAACAAAACTAATATGAATAAAAAAGTTATTATTGTAGGCGCTGGTTTAGGTGCTTTGGCAAGCGGATTGCTTTTATCAAGAAAAGGTTATAAGGTTGAATTTATTGAAAAGAACAGCCAAGCTGGAGGAAGACTTAATCAAATTAAAAAGGATGGATTTACCTTCGATACTGGTCCTAGCTTCTTTAGTATGTCTTTTGTTTTTAAAGACTTTATTGAAAAATGCGAATTAGATATTCCTTTTAAATTTGTTGAATTAGACCCCCTTTATAGCGTGAACTTTAAGGGCAGCGACAAAACCTTTCATCTTAATAAGGATATAAAACAACTTGCTAAGCAGTTTGTGGATATTGAACCTGATTTCGAAGAAAAAATGGAGAAATACCTTAAGAAGAGCAAACAACTTTTCGAAGACACTTTCGATATAGTAATTAGAAATAATTTTGATAGCGTTTTTGACTATGTATTTAAACTAATGCAGGTAAACCCTATTCATATTCCTCAGCTTTTCAATAGCTTCTATACTCATGTTCAAAAACATTTTTCTTCAAAAGAGGCTAAACAGGTTATTTCCTTAGTTGCCTTTTTCTTAGGTCGTACTCCTTTCGATACTATGGCAATTTACAGCCTTCTTTCTTATACAGAATTCCGCCACGATGGATATTATAATGTTGAAGGTGGAATGTATAATATTGTAAATGGATTGGTTGCAGAATTGGAAAAGAATGGTGCTGTTTTTCATTTTAACAGTGAGATTATTAAGGTTGAGAAGGAAAACGATAAGGTAAAGAAAGTAATTGATAAGGAAGGAAAAGAATATTTAGGTGATGTATTTTTGATTAATGCTGATGCTGCTTTATTTAGAGGAAGGGTATTAAACAGAGAGAAATACTGTGAAAACAAACTCGCCAAGATGGAATGGACAATGGGATATCTAACTTTCTATGTTGGAATAAAGGGAAAGCTACCTCAACTCAACCTTCATAACTACTATCTTGGAGATAATTTCGAGGAGTATGCAAAAGACGTAATGCATAAGCCTGACACTCTTCAAAAGCCTTATTTCTATGTAAATAATGTATCAAAATATAATCCTGAGTGTGCACCAGAAGGCTGCGAAAGTCTTTTCTTCGTTTGCCCTGTGCCTAATTTGCAATACAAAAACAATTGGGATGATGCAGAGGATATAGTTAACAGCATATTAGAAGATTTTTCTAAGAGAATAGACATAGACATCATTCCTAATATAATTACCAAAACAATTTATACCCCAAAGGATTGGCAAGATAAGTTTAATCTATATCAGGGAAGCGGCTTAGGACTATCGCATAAACTAATGCAAATAGGAGGATTACGTCCAAGAAACTTTGATGAAGAATTCTCAAATATGTTTTACGTTGGAGCTTCTACCCTTCCAGGAGCAGGACTCCCAATGGCAGTAATAAGCGCAGAACTCGCAGTTGAAAGAATATTTAAGTATTTAGGGTAAAGAATATCTAAAATTTATTCGATTAAGATATTGATACTATAGTATTACATTTAATGTATATGGAACCTCAACTTCCAAGTTTTTCTCGGTTATTCAAGAGAGAGAAGTACCATGCAAAAATGCATATTCCTTTTTCCAAATTAACTTGATGGATATTATTGAATCGAGTGAAATCGATATGTGGCATTCAATTCAGTTAGTAAGATATATCAGGTTAACTATTATCCAAATTACTAAGATTATATGAATTGTAATAGCAAAGTTATTGAGGAATACTCCCTAATAATTTTTTATTACTTCTTTTTTTCTAATCTCCTAAAACCATAATAGATTAATAGTATGCAGATTATTAGTCCTAGTATTGCTGGAATAAGGATTTGTTTTCCGGATTCTGAGGCATTGTATATGCTCCATGCTATCTTTCCGCTTGCCATTAACACCACCACTCCTAAGCCCATCCATAAACTTCTTTTCCAAAATGCAAGTCCTAAGAGGAAAAATGAAATTGGGACTGTTAGAGCTAATAAAATCTTTTTATAATCCCATATTCCAAAAAGCCATTCTTCCTCAAATTCTAAGAATTCCTTTACTTGAGGATTTATTATCTCTGGTTTATTAAACCAAAACATGCTTGTAAAGATGCAAAATATGGTTATAAATATTCCCGCCCAACTTCTTTTATATGCAAAAAAAACAAAAGGAATTAAGAATAATGGTCTTATATACCAGCTCAATATGTTTTGATGCCTTTCGAATATCCAATTAAAGAATACTTCGTTTGCACTTGATATTATTAAAAAAACTATGGTTAGCAAGGCAAATATCCCTCCTGTTATACCATCATATTTCCTTATATTTTTCATGTTTGACAATATTTAATTCTTTTAGTTTTCAAGATTGGAAGATTCCAACAGCAAATTTACATTATAATTCTTTCATTATGGAGAATTATACAAATAATTTTAATAGCTAAGTTATTGATTGTAACTCCCAATTATTCTCCGAATTGGGGTTACCTATTAACTATTAAGTTTTGGTAAGAGTTCAATTTATAGGGGTTTTTACCAACTTACCAAGTTTCAAAGAAGTTTATATTGAATTGTTTTCTATTTCTTTCTCAAAGGAGAGGAAAAAGCTTATTTATTGAAATTTAATCAAGGAGTTTTTCAGAATAAAGGAAGACTTTTTCAAAATAAAGGAAGTTTAAAAGTAATTAAATAAGGCCTTTTTGCCCTTGATTTTAATTATTTTCTTAGGAGTTTGAGCTTATTGGATATTAGTATTTTACTAAGTAGTGAAGTCCTACGCTTTCTTTCCTCGCCTTTGCCATTCTTATTATTAGATAGCAATTGGCTATTAGATTTCTTAATTCACATAGTTTTGGAATTAATACTGAACGATTATAGAGTTCTTCGGTTTCTCTGTATATTAAGCCTAATCTTTCAAAGGCTCTTTGTAGACGGAGTTCGGAGCGTACTATTCCAACATAATTTGACATAATTTGTTGGATTTCTTTAACCGACTGGGATATAAGAACCATTTCTTCATTTAAAACCATCCCTTCTGCATTCCAATCTGGAACTTCTGTTTTGAATTTTATTTGACTTATTTTTTTTGTGCTATCTATTGCTCCTCTGTGGGAAAATACTAAGGCCTCAAGTAGAGAATTTGATGCTAAACGATTTGCTCCATGGAGTCCTGTGCAGGAGCATTCTCCTGAGGAGTATAGGTTAGTTATTGTTGTGTGTGAATTTTCATCAACTACTATTCCTCCACATGCATAGTGGGCTGCTGGAACAACTGGAATCATATCTTTTGTAATATTCACACCTATTTCTAAGCATTTGGCATAAATGTTAGGAAAATGATTTATTATTTCTGTTTTCTCAATATCTCTACAGTCTAAGAAAACATGATCTTCTCCTCTTACTTTCATCTCATGATCTATTGCTCGGGCTACAATATCTCTTGGAGCTAATGATTTTCTTTCATCATATTTTTCCATAAATGTTTTTCCGTCAATAGTTTTGAGGATTCCTCCTGCTCCTCGCATTGCTTCTGTGATGAGAAATGAAGGTTTTTCTGCTGGGTTGTAGAGTGAGGTTGGATGAAATTGGACGAATTCCATATTTGCTAGTTTTCCTTTTGCTCTATGAACCATGGCTTGTCCGTCTCCTGTTGCAACAATTGGATTAGTTGTTGTACTGTATACGTTTCCATTTCCTCCGGTTGCCAATAGGGTTATTTTTGCTAAATATGTATCTATTGAATTATCGTTTTGATTAAGCACATAAGCTCCGTAGCATTCTATTCCATTTAGATGACGAGTTACTTTTTCTCCGAGATGGTGTTGTGTTATTAGGTCTACTGCGTATTGATTTTCTTTTATTATTATGTTGGGGTGTTGTTTTGCACTTTCAAGCAGGGCTCTTTCTATTTCATATCCTGTTTTGTCTTGATGATGGAGTATTCTAAATTCTGAATGACCTCCCTCTCTTGCAAGGTCGAAGGCTCCTGAAGATTTTTTATCGAAGTTTGTTCCCCATTCAATAAGTTCTTTAACTCTCTCTGTGCTTTCAGTTATGGTTATTCTAACTGCTTTCTCATCACAAAGACCAGCTCCTGCAATAAGGGTGTCTTGTATATGTTTTTCATAACTGTCGGGCGAATACATCACTGCTGCGATTCCTCCTTGAGCATATTTGGTTGAGGATTCTGAGGCATCATCTTTTGTGAGAATACATACTTTCCCGTGTTGAGCTACTTTTAAGGCAAAACTAAGTCCAGCTATTCCTGAACCTAATACAAGAAAATCAACTTCATATCTCATAATTTATCCGTTTAATGCTTCCGCACCTGAACTAATTTCTATAATTTCATTAGTAATTGCAGCTTGGCGAGCTTTATTGTAGGATAATTTTAATTCTTTTAATAGTCCTTGTGCATTGTCGGTTGCTTTATGCATTGCAGTCATTCTTGCACCATGTTCTGCCGCAAAACTATCCAACAAGCAACGAAACATCTGTATTTTTAGAGCTTGAGGTATAATGTTTTGAATAATCTCTTCTTTTGAAGGTTCAAAGATATAATAATTGTTTATTGTTTTATCTTGTATATTAGTTAGAGAGTTAATTGGTAAAAAATCTTCATGGGATATTATTTGAGTTGTTGCATTTTTAAATTTATTATAAATTATTTCAACCCTATCATATTGTCCACTAACGAAAAGATCCATAACTTGATTGGCAATTTTATTTGAGTTTTCAAAACTTAAGTCATCCCAAATTGAATCTATTGTTTTTATTACATCACATCCTTTTAATTTAGTGAAAAATTCTGAGGATTTCTTACCACAACTTATTAAGTCTACTTTAACATATTTGTCTTCAATGCAAATACTGTCAATCCTTTTTTTCACTTCTTTTATTATGTTGGAATTAAATCCACCACAAAGTCCTTTGTTGGATGTTAGAACTATAATTAAAATGTTGTCGATTTTAGTATTTCTTCCATAAGGGCTATCCATAAGTTCTATGGTGTCATCCATTATGTTTGAAATAATGTTTGAGAGAAGTTTGGAGTATGGTCGTAGAGAAACAACAGAATTTTGAGCTCTTCGGAGTTTTGATGCTGATACCATCTTCATTGCTGAAGTTATCTGCATTGTTGAGCCAACTGATGCAATTCTATTTCTTACCTCTTTTAAATTTGCCATTATACAGAGTATTTAGACAGTTTGTCTTGAACAACTTTCTTTAAACATTCAATTATTTGATCGTCAAGTATTCCTTGGCGAAGTTTTTCAAGTGTTTCCTTATGACTGTTTTCTAAAGTAAATAGATAGTCGGTTTCAAAGTCATGAATTTTATTGGTTGGAATGTTTTGAAGCCATCCCCTAACTCCACAACAAATAATTGCTATTTGATGTTCAACCTTCATTGGTGAATATTGCTTTTGTTTCAATATTTCAACATTACGTTTCCCTTTTTCAATAACTAATTTAGTTGAAGAATCAAGATCTGAAGAAAACTTTGAAAAAGCTTCCAATTCACGATATTGTGCTTGGTCGAGCTTTAGAGTTCCTGCCACTTTTTTCATTGATTTGATTTGTGCATTACCTCCAACACGAGATACCGATATACCAACATTTATAGCCGGCCTTATCCCCGCATTAAATAGGTTTCCCTCCAAAAAAATCTGTCCATCTGTGATAGAGATAACATTTGTTGGGATATATGCAGAAACATCTCCTGCCTGAGTTTCAATTATTGGAAGAGCAGTTAATGACCCTCCTCCTCTAACCTTATCCTTCAAACACTCTGGTAAATCGTTCATATTTTTGGCAACAGAATCTTCTTTTATAATCTTTGCAGCTCTTTCTAATAGTCTTGAATGAAGATAAAAGACATCTCCTGGATAAGCCTCACGTCCTGGTGGACGACGGAGAAGAAGAGATACTTCACGATAGGCAACGGCTTGTTTTGATAGGTCATCATAAACCACCAATGCACTCCTACCTGTATCGCGAAAATATTCGCCAATTGAGGCTCCTGCAAATGGTGCATAGAATTGAAGGGCTGCTGAGTCGGAAGCAGTTGCGGCAACAATAATTGTGTATTCCATCGCTCCTTTTTCCTCAAGGGTTTTTACAATATTTGCGATTGTAGAGCCTTTTTGTCCACATGCAACATAAATACAATATACTGGTTTTCCTTGGTCGTAGAATTCACGTTGGTTTATAATTGTATCAATTGCAATTGCTGTTTTTCCTGTTTGACGGTCTCCAATTATTAATTCTCTTTGTCCCCTTCCAATTGGAATCATTGAGTCAATTGCTTTAATTCCTGTTTGAAGCGGCTCAACAACTGGTTGACGGAAGATAACTCCTGGTGCCTTTCTTTCCAATGGCATTTCAAAAAGCTCTCCTTCAATTTGTCCCTTTCCATCAATTGGTTCTCCAATAGTGTTTATTACTCTACCAACCAAACCTTCACCAACATTTATGGATGCAATTTTATTTGTACGTTTAACAATGTCTCCTTCATTGATATTATTAGTTTCTCCTAAAATTACTATTCCAACATTATCTTGCTCTAAGTTTTGAACAATGCCTTGAGAATCATTGGCAAATAATACCAACTCACCACTTTGAGTATTATTGAGTCCATAAACACGAGCAATACCATCCCCAACAGTTAAAACAGTGCCAACTTCTTCTAATGAAGCTTCAAGATTTGTTCCAGATAATTGATTACGTAAAATTGCCGTAACTTCTGAAGGTTTAATGTCTACCATATTTCTTTGTTATTAAAATCCTTTTTCATATAGATTCTTTGCAAATGTTTTTTTCAATTCTTGTAACTGGTTTGAAACAGTTGCATCATATACTTTGCCGTCTATAATAATTCGAAAACCACCTAAGACAGTAATGTCAATTTTTTCAACCAATTCAATTTTACAATTTAATTGATCTTCAAAGATATTAATTATTTTATTTTTAATTTCTATTTCAATAGGACTTGCAACAATAAGAGTTGCAACCTTAATACCTTTGAAATTGTTATAGAAATCAAGAAAAGACTCTGCGATTTCATTTAAGAGGATAACCCTCCTCTTTTGAACCAATAGAATGATGAAATCTAATGTTAGTTTCTCAACCTTTTTTTCAAACAAATCTTTAATTATCCCCTTTTTAAGGCCAATATTAAAATTAGGGTTACGCATGATGGAATTTAATATTGGATTTTCCTTGCATACCTTTTTTACTAATAACATATTATTGTTAACCTTGTCTAATATATCAATCTCTAATGATAGATCAAAAAGAGAATGAGCATAACGGGAAGAAATAATGTTTGAACTCATAATTATATCTTAATTAAAATTGAAGTCAGATACTCTTTTTTCAATAATTTTTTTCTTAGTATCATTATCATTGAGTTCTTGCTCCAAAATTTTTGTAGCAATATCGATTGAGAATGTTGCAATTTGATTTTTAAGTTCTGTTAGAGCTTGAAGCTTTTCATAGTTAATGCTATCACGTGCTGAAGAAATAATTCTTTGGGCTTCATCTTGAGCCTTAGAGCGAGCCTCTTGTATAAAAGTTTCTCCCAATAAACGAGACTCTTTAAGAATCTCATCTCTTTCTTCCATAGCTTGTTTCAACAAAATATCATTATTATATTTTAGTTGTTCCATTTCCAATCTTGCCTTTTTTGCCTCATCTAATGAATTTTGAATAAGGGTTTCCCTCTCAGAAATCATTTTTGTTACAACAGGCCAACCAAATTTTCCTAATATAAATAGTAAGACAAGGAAAACAACAGTCATCCAAACCACTAAACCGAGTTGAGGATTAATCAGTTCCATAAAAATTCAAATTAAAACTTAGAGAATAAACCCTTTGTTCGTTACTAAAGTAAATTATTTCATAAAAATCACTAACAAGCAAGTCACAATTGCAAATAAAGAAGCTCCTTCAACAAGTGCAGCAGCTACAATCATATTTGAACGGATATCTCCAGAGGCTTCAGGTTGACGAGCGAGTGCGTCCATTGCAGAACGACCAATATTACCAATACCAAGACCTGCTCCAATTGCAGACATCCCAGCTCCAATTCCAGCTAAACCATATGCCCAAGGAGCTAAATTTGTAACAGCTTCTAATAATACATTTAATGCAGTCATAATTAAAATATTTTTCTAAAGTTAATATAATAAATTCTATCCATTTCGGTCCTTCGAAAATAGAATTGACAAAATTATACAAAATTTCACTACTCGACTAATTTTTTAAAGAAAATAATCATTCAATTAATATAAATAACAAATAATTAGATTGATAATCTGAGATTTTAGGATAAGAAAAAGATTTTTTATAATAAAAATTGGCTAATGAAAAAAAAAGAAATACCTTTGCACCTCAATATTAGAAAGTAATATTATGTCTTCGTAGCTCAGCTGGTAGAGCAATTGACTCTTAATCAATGGGTCCGGGGTTCGAGTCCCCGCGAGGACACAAAATTAAAAATAAGAATTTGAAAAAGAGACTATCTCATAATTCACGAGACAGTCTCTTTTTTCTATAAACCTTTCACCACTTCGGTGTAATCCTATAAATCCTTTAACCCTGATTCTGACAAAAAAAGCTTACTCAAAATTTTTCCTTAATAAAAAAGATTTTTTCCTTAATATAAAAAGATTTTTCCTTAATATAAATATTTTTTTCCTTAACTTATTTTGAAATAGATTCAAGATAGCCTATTTCATATTTTATTATCAAATTTCAATCCAACCTTCTTACATAAAAAATAATAAAATTTTGAAGTTAATAATTATTATTGTATTATTGCATCTTGAAAATTTTTGTTTAAATAACACCTTTAATTTATGAAAAAAATTATTATCTCACTTTTTGGAGTTTTTATGGCTTTAGGAGCGATTGCTCAGCCTACCTTTGTTTCAACATCTCCATCAAATAAAAATGTTGTATTGGAAGAATATACTGGGACAAGTTGTACTTATTGTCCAGATGGACATAAAAGAGCAAATGCACTTGCTGCTGCAAATCCAGGCAGAGTTGTATTAATAAATATTCATCAAGGTAGTTTTGCTGGAAATAATCCTGATTATAAAACTGATTGGGGAAATGCTCTTGCTGGTCAAACAGGATTGACAGGATACCCTTCAGGAACAATTAATCGTAGAGTTTTTTCAGGAACAACAACTGCTCTTAATAGAGGAGATTGGGCTTCTAAAGGGGCAATAGTACTTGCAGAACCTTCATTTGTGAATGTTGCTGCAAGAGCTCAGATTGATGCAGAAACAAGATTACTTACAGTTACAGTTGAAGTATATTATACAGAAGATGCAGAAACTTCATCTAATAAATTGAATGTAGCAATTTTGCAAAATGAAGTAGTTGGTCCACAAACTGGAATGTCTGCTAATCCAGACTATGTTGTAGGGACACAATACAGACATATGCATATGCTTCGTCATCTTATTACAGGTCAATGGGGAGATCTTTTATCACATGAAGGCACTGGAGTTATTCCTGCTGGAACTTTCTTTACTAAAACTTACACCTACACATTACCTGAAGACATTAGAAGTGTGCCTCTTGAATTTGAAAACATTGAAATAGCTGCATTTGTTACAAAAGACAATCAACTTGTTTACACTGGAACGTTATGTCAACCAACATTTATTATCTCAACTCAATTTGGAGCAGAAATTAAATCTTATGATTTAGAAGATCTTTCTGGTTGTTCGAAATATGTAGGACAAACTTTAAAAGTTAGAAATATTGGTCAAGATACAATTAAATCAATGGTTATTGACACAAGAGTATTTGGAATAAGCAATATTACAAACTGGCAAGGAGAAATTGCAACATTCCAAAATGTAGAAATTCCAAATCTACCTGTTTTAGAGCTTCAAAATGGAATTGTAAATGATGTTGACGTTTTAATTCGTTCAATAAATGGAGTTCCAACAGACCTTAGAGAAATTAGAACTTTCACAAAAGCTTCTCCAGGTCGTGATGGATTAACTCTTCATCTTACATTGGATAATTATGGAACAGAAACAACTTGGAATATTAAAAATTCATCAGGAACAATTGTAAAATCAGGAGGGCCATATACAGATGCTCAAACTGACAGATTGAAAGTTATTGATTTAACAGTTTCAGAAAGCGATTGCTATACATTTACAATTAATGATCAATTCGGAGACGGAATTAATTCTGGATATGGAGTTGGAGGATACTTCATTGTAGATGGTCAAGGAGATACATTAGTTGTTTCTGATGGTAAATTTGGAGCAGGTGAAGTAAAGAAAATAGGTTACGGAGACTATATTGGATTAGAAGAAGTTTCTCAAAACCATGTTTCAATGACAATTTACCCTAACCCAGCAAAAGATAACGCAACATTAGATATTAATTTAGCTCAAAATTCAGTTGCAACTATTAACGTTGTTGATTTAATGGGAAGAAATGTTATTGATTTAGGAACAAAATCTATGAAAGCTGGACAAAACACAATAGAACTTAATACTTCCAATCTAAATAATGGAATGTATTTTGTTAAGGTTGCTTCAGAAAATGGAGTTGTAACAAAAAAGATCACTATTAACAGATAATACTTTCAAAAAATAAAATTTTAAAAGGCTTGTGTATATCACAAGCCTTTTTTTATTTCTCTTTAATCAAATAACATTTTATAACTAAGGGAAATGCCCCAAGTAAAACTCAAAACTTTTTACATCTGAGAAAAAGTTTATATCTTCGCAACTTGAAAATATATTAAAACAAATAAATAAAATGAAAAGATTAATCTATGTTTGCCTTGCAGTAGCATTAATTGGCTTTGCAAGCTGCCAAAAGAAAGAAACCCTAAAAGAAGAAACAAAAAGCCCTATGCAAGAAAAAGTTGATGAGTTTGCATCAGTGAAATTAACAACAAATCTTTCAAATCTTAGTTCAAATGAAAGAGAACTTATTAAAGTGTTTTTAGAGATTGGACAAATTATGGACGATTTATTCTGGAAACAAGCCTATGGAAATAAAACAGATATTGACACCATAAGCGATAAAGCTGCAAGAGAATTTGCAATGATTAATTACGGACCATGGGAAAGGTTAAATGGGATGAAACCATTTGTTAAAGGGTTTGGAGAAAAACCACTTGGAGCGAATTTCTATCCATTTGATATGAAAGATGAAGAATATAATGCTTTAAAAGATAAAAATAAGGATAATCTTTACACTGTTATTCGTCGTGATAATGAAGGAAAATTGGTTGTGAAGTGGTATAGAGAAGAATATAAGGAAGAATTAGCAAAGGTTGATGCTTTATTAGAAAAAGCAATATCACTTGCAGAAGACTCTGGACTAAAAAAATACCTAACAGAAAGAAGAAAAGCATTCCAAACTGATGATTACTTTGCTTCAGATATGGCTTGGATGGATATGAAGAAATCAAAACTTGATTTTGTTTGTGGTCCAATTGAAAATTATGAAGATCGTCGTTTTGGTTCTAAAGCAGCTTATGAAGCTTTTGTTTTGGTAAAAGATGAAAAATGGAGCAATGACTTAGCTAAATTTACTGCAATGCTTCCTCAACTTCAAAAGGAGCTTCCTGTTGAAGCAAAATTTAAGAAAGAAATACCTGGAACTGATTCTGATTTGAATGTTTATGATGTTATCTTCTATGGAGGAGATTGTAATGCAGGAAGCAAAACAATTGCAATTAACCTCCCTAATGACGAAAGAGTTCAACTAAAAAAAGGAGCAAGACGTCTTCAACTAAAGAATGCTATGAAAGCAAAGTTTGATAAAATTCTTATGCCTATTGCAGACCAAATTATGGTTGAAGACCAAATAAAGAATATTAAATTTGACGCCTTTTTCTCCAATGTTACTTTCCACGAAGTAGCTCATGGTTTGGGAATAAAGAATACTGTAAATGGAAAAGGTTCTGTTAGAAAAGCCTTAGGCAATCAATACTCTGGTTGGGAAGAAGCCAAGGCAGATATATTGGGACTTTATATGGTAACCTCTCTAATTGAAAAGGGAGAAATCACAAACATAACTCAAGAAGATGCATTTGCAACATTTATTGCAGGAATATTACGTTCTGTTCGTTTTGGCGCAGCTTCAGCTCATGGAAAAGCAAATATGATGTGCTTTAACTATTTCCAAGATAATGGAGCTTTCTCAAAAAACAAAGAAGGAAAATATGTAATTGATTTTACTAAAGCAAAGAAAGCAATGGAAAGCTGGGCAGCACTTATCATTAAGGTTGAAGGAGAAGGAGATATTGATTTTGCAACCGACTACAATAACAAAAATGGAATAATTAAGTCAGAACTTCAAAAGGATTTGGATAAAATCAATTCTGCAAAAATTCCAAAGGATATTCGTTTTGAACAAGGAAAATCAGTATTAGGATTATAAAAAATATATAATGAAAATTGCAATTTTTGGAAGTGGAAGTTGGGCAACAGCAATTGTTAAAATAGCTTGCGAAACTCATCAGGAGGTATTTTGGTGGGTTAGAGAAGAAGAAATAGTTGAGGGGGTAAAGGCTTTTGGTCACAACCCTCTCTATTTAAGTCAATGTGAACTTGATAAAAACAAAATAACAATTGATTCTGACATTAAGAAAATTATTCTTGCAGCTGATAATCTTCTTTTTGTTATTCCATCTGCTTTTTTTGCACGTTCACTAAAGGGGCTAACTTCTGAAGATTTTAAAGATAAGAACATAATATCTGCAACCAAAGGAATTGTTCCAGAAACAAACCAAATTGTTGCAGAATATATGAGAGATACATACAATATATCGTATGCAAATCAAGCTGTTATAAGTGGACCTTCTCACGCTGAAGAAATTGCAAAAGAAAGTTTGACTTATCTTACAATTGGTTCAAAAAATCCTCTTTTAGCAAAACATTTAGCAGATAATTTCAACTGCAGATATGTTAAAACAACTATTTCAACTGATATTGAAGGAATAGAATACGTTGGAATTTTGAAAAACATATATGCTTTAGCAGTAGGAATATGTAAGGGATTGGGAAGTGGAGATAATTTTATTAGTGTTGTGGTTGCAAATGGATTACAAGAGATGGAAAATTTTCTATCTATATGTTCTCCTTTGGAAGAAAGAAACATAAACAATCTTGCTTACCTTGGCGACTTGTTAGTTACTTGCTACTCTCAACACAGTCGCAACAGAACTTTTGGTCAAATGATTGGCTCTGGCTATTCTGTTAATTCAGCACAATTGGAAATGAAAATGGTTGCCGAGGGCTACTATGCAGCAAATTGTATACATGAGTTAAACAAAACCCATAATGCTGAAATCCCTATTGCAGATGCAGTTTATAGAATACTTTATAAAACTTCATCCGCAAGAAAAGAATTTGCTCAATTGTTAGAAATCTTCCAATAAAATTTAAAGAAACATTTTTTTATAATATAACTTAGGCTTTGAAAATTGGTTTTAATAGCAAATCTTATATGTTTTTTTTGGAAGGCAGCGAATAATCCCTTCAAGCTCAAGGTTAAGAAGGCATGAGGCTAAAACAGAAGGATTGATTGCACAATCAAGAGAGATATCATCAATATGTATTTCTTCTTTTTGTGCAATTATATCATAAATAATACTCTCATCTTTTGAGAGATGTGTTGGTTTTTTTGGCTCTTTTTTAGCAACTTTTGGGGTGTTAGTGTCCCAATTCATTATTTCAATTATATCTTTTGTTGCATGAATTATGTTGGCTCTTTGGCTACTTATCAAATAATTACAGCCCTCACTATAAACATCACCCACTCTTCCTGGCAAGGCAAAAACTTCTCTATCATATTGGTTAGATAAGTCGGCAGTTACTAATGAACCACTTTTCTTTGCAGCCTCTATAACAATTATGCAATCACAAAGCCCAGCAATAATTCTATTTCTTTTAGGAAAATTATATTTTTCAGGTTTAGTGCCTGTCATAAACTCTGTTATTAGTCCTCCATTCTTTGTCATCTCTAAGGCTAAATCGTGGTTTTCTTTAGGGTAAATCATATCTAATCCATGACCAAGAACTGCAAAAGTAGGTATATCTTCCTTAATGCTTTGTCTATGCGAAATTGCATCAATACCATATGCTAATCCACTAACAATTCCAACATTATATTCTTTAAGTTCTCCAATTATTTTTTCAGTTTGTTCCTTACCATAATCTGTTGCGTTTCGTGTTCCAACAATTCCAATCATTCTATTCATATTTAAGTCTTGATTTCCTTGAAAATAGAAACAAATTGGATTATCGGGAAGCTCTAACAGCCTTTTAGGATATTTTTCATCCTTAAAAAAAAGACATTCAATCTTATATTTCTCCATAAACTCAATTTCCTTTTCTGCTTTTTCAAACATTGTTTTATTAACAATTTCGTTTATGGTTTTTGTTCTGGTTTTAAAAATTTTCTCCAAATTGGAACGTGATTCGTTGAAAAACTCTTCAGTTGAAGAATAAATTTGCATTATTTCTTTTGCCATAATTGGTCCAATTCCATGAATGTTTGCAAAAGCTATGTCGTATATTGAAGCCATATTGAATGATTTAGTTTCAACAAAAATAATATTTTATTTCAAATAATTACATATTTTCTTTTATGAAAGTTTTTTAGAAATAATTGATGTATTTTTGCAATATGAATATTCCTTTGAATAAGAAGAAAATTATTAATGACCCAGTTTATGGATTTATAAATATTCCAAGTGGTAGTATTTTTGATCTAATTGAAAACAACTATCTACAACGTTTAAGGAGAATTAAACAGCTTGGCTTAAGTTCATTGGTTTATCCAGGGGCAGAACACACAAGATTTGCCCACGCTTTGGGTGCAATGTTTCTAATGAATCAGGCTTTGGATGTTCTTATTCAAAAAGGAGAAAAAATTTCAAAACAAGAGCTTGAAGCTTCTTTGTCTGCAATTCTACTTCACGACATTGGCCATAGTCCTTTTTCTCATTGTTTGGAGCATTTCTTTTTCGAAGAATCTCACGAGGAAGTATCCCTTGAACTAATGAAAAAAATAGGTGTTTCTCAAATGACTTTAGATATTTTTTCTAATAAATACCCTAAAAAATTCCTTCATCAATTAGTTTCCTCACAAGTGGATACCGACAGGTTGGATTATTTAACAAGGGATAGTTTTTTTACCGGAGTGTCGGAAGGAGTTATTGGAACCGAAAGAATTATTAAAATGTTGGCAGTTTTTAATGATGAACTTGTTATTGAACAAAAAGGAATCTATTCTATTGAAAAGTTTATAATCTCTCGTCGCTTAATGTATTGGCAAGTATATATGCATAAAGCTGTTGTTTCTGCAGATATACTTCTGAAATCCATTCTCAAAAGAGCCAATAATATTCAAAAACAAGGAATTGACACAATAAAATATATTTCTCCTTCTTTTGCTTATTTTATTGAAAACGGAACAAGAACCATTGGTGATGAAAAAGCAATTGAATGCTTCACTAACATTGATGATTCGGATATATGGAATGCAATAAAAATTTGGACAAATAACGAAGACTTTATCCTTTCTTATCTTTCAAAATGCTTAGTTAACCGTCATCTTGGGAAAATACAAATTCAGGATAATCATTTTTCTTCTGAAGATATTGATAATGTTATTGAACAATTCTATTGTTCTGAAACTTCTGTTTCTAAAGAGAATCTAAAATCCTATTTTGTTTTAACTGCTGAACTAAAAAACAAAGCATATAGTTTTCAAGACGATAAAATAAATATTTTATTCAAGAATGGTCAGGTAAAAGAAATATGTAATGCCTCAGATCAATTGGACGAAAACTTCCTTAGAAAAGAAATAAAGAAATATTACCTATATAAATTGCCTATTAATAGATAATATATAGGTTTTCAACACTTGATTATTTCCTACTATTCTTTTTCAATTGTAATAATTACTCTTATTTATACAACGAGGGCGTTTTTTTTGTATTTTTGCCCTCGTTAATGTTTCAAGTGTAATATTTACCCTCGTTCAATATGAATAATTTTAATAGACAAATTCCTTATAATGATTTACCTTTATTGCCTCCTAATGTAGATTTAGAAACAAAGAAGGTGTTGCAAAAAACAATTACTGCATCTCGGGCTTTAGCTCAATTAAATGGGGCATTAATTAATTTACCTAATCCAAATATTTTTATAGATACTATTCATCTTCAAGAAGCAAAATCAAGTTCTGAAATAGAAAATATTATTACATCTAATGATGACTTATACAAAGCTGTTGTTGCTGAAAAAAGGTTTGATAATCTCGCAACAAAAGAAGTAATATCTTATAAAGAAGCTCTTTGGTTGGGACTTGAACGATTGAATTCAAAACCATTTATAACTACAAATCTTTGTATTGAGATTGTGCAATGTATTAAGAAAAATACAGCAGGAATTAGAGTAACGCCAGGAACTACACTTTCTAACTCTAAGGGAGAGATTATCTATACTCCACCAATGGGAGAATTGATTATACGAGATAAATTATCTAACTTTGAGAAGTTTATTAATGAAGAAAGTGATATTGACCCTTTAATAAAAATGGCTTTAATGCATTATCAATTTGAAGCTATTCATCCTTTTTCTGATGGGAATGGTAGAACAGGAAGAATACTTTTGTTATTGTTTTTGAAGAAAGAAGGCTTGTTAGATATTCCTGCAATTTATTTAAGTGATTACATAATAAGGAACAAAACAGATTATTATAAAAGATTAAGAGCAGTTACTGAAAAAGAAGATTGGGAAAGCTTCATCCTTTATATGCTTGACATGATAGAAATAACTTCTATAAAAGGATTAAAGAGAATGGAAAGAATAAATAATCTTATTAATATAACAGCTGAAAATATTAAAAATGATTTACCAAGCATTTATTCCAAAGATTTGGTAGAGATATTATTTAAACTGCCTTATATTAAACGACAAAATCTTATTGATTTAAATTTTGGAAACCCTAAAACAGTTGGAAATTATTTAATGGAATTAGAAAAGAAAGGATACCTTAAGTCAATTAAAGTGGGAAAAGAAAAACTATATCTTAATCAAGGATTGATGAAGATTTTGGAAGAAGATTATTAGTTTTCCTTAAACTTATTTGTGGTTTTTCTAACTAATTTGTACCTTTGACAAGTTTTTCTTTTAAAAAGATAGTAGTAATTATATATATATTAAGCATGAAAAAGTTTTTATTATTTGCGGTTTTGATTGGAATAGGTTTCTCATCTTGCAAACAACGTCAAGATAAAGATGTTATTGGAAAGCCCATTATTGAAATTAAGGATGGGAAATTAACTCCTGAAGTTCTTTGGTCCTTTGGTCGTATTGGCGATGTTTCAGTTTCTCCCTCAGGAGAGAAAGTTCTTTATACGGTTAAATATTTTGATATTAAATTGAATAAAGGAAACTCAGAAATATATTCAATGAACATTGACGGCTCTGATGTTAAACAACTAACAAAGACTGAAGGAAGTGAGTGGAATGCTGTTTGGAGTCCTGATGGAAAGAAGATTGGGTTTTGCTATGCTGATGATAGTGGTGTCCAAATTTATGAAATGAACACCGAAGGAAAGGCAAGAATAAAAATTTCTAATGTAAAGGAAGGTGATATTGAGGGATTTTCTTATTCTCCAAACGGAAAGAAAATTCTTTATATTAGAGCTATTGCAAAAAAAGATAAGTATAATTATTTAAAGGAAGGTTTAGACCAATCAACTGGAAGAATAAACGATGACTTAGCCTATCGTCATTGGGACAATTGGGTGGATAATATTCCTCAGCCTTTTGTTGCTGACTTTGATGGAAAAAAGCTTTCAAACGACATTAACCTATTAGAAAACACAGAATTTGAATCTCCAATGCGTCCTTGGGGAGGAATGGAACAATTGGCTTGGTCTTATGATTCAAAACAGATTGTTTATACATGCAGAAAGAAAGTTGGTAAGCAGTACGCCTTCTCAACCAACTCTGATATTTATCTATATGATTTAGATTCTAAAAAAACCACAAACCTATCTGAAGGAATGATGGGCTATGACCAAAATCCTGTATTTTCATATGACGGAAATCTTATTGCCTGGGAAAGCATGGAAAGAGATGGCTATGAAGCTGATAAGATTCGCCTTATGGTTATGAATCTAAAAACAAAAGAAATTAAAGACTACTCAAAAGATTTTGATCAAAATGCAAATGGACTTAAGTTTACAAAAGATAATAAGAGTATTTATTTTATATCAGACTACCAAGGAAAAGATGATATTTATCAATTGACCTTATCTGATAATAATATTAAGAAAATAACTACAGGCATTCACGACTACACTTCAGTTATGATTGCAAAGGACAAACTTATTGGAACAAAAATGAGTATGTCTCAACCTATAGAAATTTATGCTGTTAATTCTGAAAATGGACAAGAAACAAACATATCAAATGTAAATAAAGACCTACTTGCAAAACTAAAGATGGGGAAAATTGAAGAACGTTGGTTTAAGGCAACAGATGGCAAGGATTTGCATTCTTGGATAATATTCCCTCCTGACTTTGACTCAACAAAAAAATATCCAACAATTCTTTATTGTGAAGGAGGACCTCAATCCACAGTTTCTCAATTCTGGTCCTATCGTTGGAACTTCCAAATTATGGCTTCCCACGGATACATTATTGTTGCTCCAAACCGTAGAGGCCTACCTGGCTTTGGACAAGAATGGAATGAACAGATTAGTGGAGATTATGGTGGGCAATGTATGAAAGATTATTTAACAGCAATAGATAAGATGTGTGAAGAACCATACGTTGATAAAGATAATCTTGGATCTGTTGGAGCAAGTTTTGGAGGTTTCTCTGTTTATTGGCTTGCAGGTCATCACGAAAAACGTTTCAAATGTTTCATAGCTCACAATGGTATGTTTAATTTGGAACAACAATACCTCGAAACTGAAGAAATGTGGTTTGTTAACTGGGATTTAGGTGGACCATATTGGGATAAGAATAATAAAACTGCACAAAAGAGTTTTGCAAATTCACCACATAAATTTGTTGACAAATGGGATACCCCTCTTTTAGTTATTCATAGTGAATATGATTACAGGATTGTTGCCTCACAAGGAATGGCTGCCTATAATGCAGCGGTTATTCGTGGGATTCCTTCTCGTTATCTCTATTTTCCAGACGAATCACATTGGGTTTTAAAACCACAAAATGGAATCCTTTGGCAAAGAAACTTCTTCGATTGGTTAGACACATGGTTAAAACCACAAACAGAAAAGAAAGTATAAAATTATTAATTAAAAAAATAACACGATGGAAATTATTGGAAAATTTTTTAAAACATTACCT
>Ga0172381_10001781_pt1 | contig 24601 bp, 32 predicted proteins | sample Leawel6488metaG_FD_119754 | JGI IMG/M metagenome (GOLD analysis project Ga0172381, IMG submission 119754) | Leachate microbial communities from a municipal landfill in Southern Ontario, Canada - Leachate well 64-88 metaG | ecosystem: Engineered > Solid waste > Landfill > Unclassified | place... | reverse complement strand
CCGGTAACTTCATGGATGATGTAACCAACGGTCATACATACTTTAAATCAGGTAGCTCCAATTATGCTGCTCCTAACGATGCTGATGATTATACGTCGGTTGCCACATTACTAATTGATAGTACTACATATACTTCTGCTGGAGCTTCAAAGTGTGTTACCACACAGGTAGTTATTGATACGGATGCTACGCAAGGAGATAAGGCATCGGAAACTTTGACTTTCAGATATGACGAGATATAAATATTAATAAAGTTATAAAAATAAGAAACTTAACTAATATACGAATTATTAACAATAAAAAACACTAAAAAGTTAAGTTTCTAATCAAATTTTTAACTTTAAAAAATTGTTATAACAAAACATAATTTTAGTACAATATATACTATCCAAAAGCTTTATATACTAGTTAATTGTACTAGTTATTATGTCAAAACCGAATAAGTTCTGTCAAGACAAAGAATGGCTATATGATCAATATATAACTCAAGGTAAATCAACAGGACAAATTGCTAATGAAATTAATTGCGGATCCTCAGCAGTTCAACGTTGGTTACGGTATCATGAAATTCCGATCCGAGATTGTTCTACTAGTAAAATGAAGCCATCATCTCAACTTCTTGCCAACGAAGAATGGCTGCGTAATGAATATCTTGTTCAAATGAAGTCTGCTACTAAAATCGGAGAAGAACTCAATTGTCAACAAGAAACTGTATCTAATTATCTACATAAATATAATATTTTAATACGAACTCAGTCTGAAGAAATTAGCGGAGAAAGGCATCCATTATATGGTAAACATCATACTAACGAAACCAAGAAATTACTTTCTGAAAAATTTACTGGAAAAGAAAGTCCCTTAACAGAAGAACAACGCAAAGAATTCTCAGAACGATTTTCTGGATCGGGTAATCCTCGTTTTGGCGTTAAATTGAGTAAAGAACAAATATACCAACAAAAATGTTCGTTAGCAAAATTTTATAATGACAATGATAATTATGTTAAACAAAAGGAACGTATCTTAAGAGGAGAAGATCATCCTAACTGGAAAGGCGGAATAAGCTTTGAACCGTATTGCCCTAAGTTTAATAATGATTTAAAAGAAAGAGTTAGAGCATTTTTTGATTATACTTGTATAACTTGCGGAAAAAGTACTGAAGAAAATAATGGGCAATTAGCTGTGCATCACGTCGAATACGACAAACAAGCTTGTTGTCACGGGAAGCCAATTCATTTTGCTGCTATGTGCCATAGATGTCATAGTATAACGAACTTTCATCGAGACGAATGGGAAATCATGCTCCATCGCATAATAGATGAAATCTACGATGGACGTTCCTATTATACAAAAGAAGAATATGAAAACCTAAAAAAGAAACCAATAAAATTAAGGAAAGTGAAAGATAATTATGTCAATAAATAATAAAGGTCAAATAATAGCATTATCACCAGGAGATACGCTTGTACAAATAATACCGGACTTCGAAAACTCTGATAGAAATTCTACTAGAGTCTTTTTACCTGACCTCGAATCCGGTTACATAATACCAATGAAATTATGTCTTATTGATGAATACCAAGAACAAATACAGTCTGAAAATTGCAAAGGACGTTATCCAATATTTTGTGGCGTGTTAGAATTAGCAACACTATTTTTCAATGAAAAAATTCGTAGAGACGTTCTCGACGAACTTTATCGCGATGGAGTAACATTTAGTTTATATATCAGGCAACGTTCAACTTCCAACGACAACGATCAAATTGGTCCGAAAATAATTAAGACTTACCATGATTGCTATTTTTATAGGCAAGAATTAGCAGTCCCTGAAGTTGGTTTAGTAAATAATTTCCGATACCACTTCACAAATAGCGAAGAACCTTGGGAAATCTCACTAGATCGTATCAATGAATTGCGACCACCGAACCAATACATATACGATTACGCTGTAAGCAAGGCAATCAAGAATTTGCAATATCCAATTAATGACGTATGTAAAGCACTCAATAATATTAGCGAACAAAAAGTCATAACAGCTAGTGAATACATAAAACTAGTCAATTCAAACCAGGTATAAGTCATGTCTGCTGTAATCGAATATCAATGGATTAAGGTTTATACCGATCAAAATGACAATGAAAAATTTATTCCACAGTTTCGATCAGATGGTACTCAACAATTTTGGCATGATAGTGATAATATAAAAATAAAGAAATTAATTATTGCTCCACTTAGTCCGCAACTTGCCGAAAACATGCAAAAGAAATTAATACCCGGTAGTGCAGTTCCATTACCGACGTATAATTTTTTTCTAAACGAAAATGATTCCGTAAAAGCATATTGGGATAATGCTATTGATATCACATCGCATTTCCATTGCACAACCTGCAACGCCAATTGGAAACATACTGATTCCTCTAAGTGGGCTAAATGTCCGCTATGTGGAGAAATGGACGTATGGTATTGTAAAAATTGTGGAAAAACTAATATAGATAACACTCTTGTTCATCGAAATAATCGAGGAGAAGTAAATTGTCCTTACTGCCCGGAACCATATGGCCTTAATAGAATACGGCGGTTGGAACGTATTCAAGATATTATAGAGAATACCGATTATGTAATTGAGGTAGAAAATCGTTATAAAATTTTGATACGAAGAAATACCGTAGATGTATTTTCTATCTAATATTTTTAAGGAGGTATAGTATGTTATCTATTTTTATTAATATGTTTTTAAGCATAACGGAGTAACTTATGATAATCGGCGAACATCCAGTTGGCAGTCCTCCTGGTATAGGAGATTCATATCTGAGTCAATCTATATCTTACTATATAGATGAAATAACTACATTTACCGGCGTAGAACCGATCGAGGGAGGATTTCGTTATTCACTAAATAGATTATCTGGTATATATTTATTACAAACTATCGGAAATAATTATGAAGCAGTTATAGCAATTGGTAAACTAGATGTTCCGTCGTTGTATTCTATGGCAACCGGGATACTAAATCCGATTATACACTATTCTTTTGATTGTTCGATACGACCGTCATACGAATCAACTATACCATCGACTAGTGTCATTGATGCACTTGTATGGTCATATGCTGATATGTTTGATGCAATTTGGCGGCAAATGGAAACCATGTCAAATGCCCTCAAACTAGAGTATGCATTAGGATCAGATCTAGATGATGCATGGGGACAAATTTTCGATCTTCCTCGTATAGTTAACGAAGATGATACTAGCTATCGAGATAGACTAAAAACTCGTACAATTATTTTAAATGGATCTGGTACGAAATTAAACTGTGAAATCATTATTAATAGTATTATTGGATCTGAATCAGCCACGTTAACTACAAGGTATCCTGCTAGTGTTGATATAACATTTTCTACAGAAGATGCGATACGGATAGCTAAGGAAAAAGCATCTACTCTTGCAATATTGTTACCACAAATGCTAGCTCATGGAGTTTCATACAATTTATTTTTACCATTACTAGATTATTATACCACTGCCTTAATGAAAGGTACTAATGAAATTTATTATGACTCCAGATTTGCTATAGGATATTTTGATTTAGAATTTACGTATGGAATGCAAAATGCTTTATTCTATCAATATGAATTTCTATATGATATGAAAGTATTGTCGAAAAAGGCAAAGAACAAAACATATCGTGCAGATATTTTATCAAAGGAACAAGATACAACTATCACATATTTACAAGATTTACTGGTTAAAAATACGGAATATAACCCAGTTGATTTATTTATTACAATGCGAAAAAATAGTGTATTGCATCCATTCATAGTGGATCAATACGTATTGAAGTACAATATTGAAAAGCAATATGCAACGGATAGTGTAGCCTTGAAAAGTGTGCCACGTAGATACGAATTCAGCTTGGTCTTGGTGTAAAAATGATACCAGTAAATCTAGTTAAAATTGACGGTTACAACGGATTTTTAGGCACGTTTGATAACGAAAACTGGTGGAAAACCAAACCATTACCAGGAAATATTGACATTGTAACAGATGCTGTCTGGATTTACGGTCAATATCATATTTGTTCTGCTAATATGTCTGATGGCACATTTTCAATTTACCGAAGTAATGATAATGGATATACATGGGTTCAAGTACTGAATACAACTGAACGTATTAACGGCATTTTTAAACCCGATTATGGTATTGCGTTAGCCGCTACATCAGATGGCTGGTGGCGATCTATTAATTCTGGTAAGACGTGGACTAAGGTAACAAGCACTGCTCCAAATTGTTTTTGCTGTAAAGAACTTACTAAAGATGTCTTAATCGCATTAAGTCAAAATAACATATGGAGATCAACGAATGGTGGTCAATCGTGGGTATCAACAAAGACTTCTGCAGAAAACATAGTTTATTCAGCTGTCGCAGGTACATACTATGACTGTCTTGTTGGTATCGGGAAAACAATGTGGTATTCTGATGATGGTGGTCAAACTTGGTTAGATATTACTAATTTCATGGCAGTTGGCTGGCCAACTAGTTCCGAGTACGTGACAATAACTGATATCGAATTAACATCTATCACCGGTAGTTATACTAATTATGCGAATCAACTGTATATTAATTTACCTACTTGGGTAATACAAGTTGAGCTAACGAATGGCTATCTCATGCATTACTATTCTATGAGGACACCTGCATATACAGCAACGGAACATATATTACCACATATGATAAAGCATGAAGCAAAATTTTTAGCCAAAAAAAGTATTAATAACTCGTTGGTGTCAACGGAATCTTTGCATACAGGCACATCTGATATTGATAGAGTTGTAATTTTCGTTGGAACAAATAAATATAATTTACCAATGATAAAAATGTCAGAAGATGCTGGTAAAACATGGTCAGAAATTGATACGTCATCTGCAACAATTTATAACGGGCCAGATATGACACAAATATCGTCTAGCAATATGTTTACGGATGATATTTATTTTTCTGCTAAATGGATACATACAGATTTTTGTCATAATGCGTTTGTTACGTACGATACGTGGTTCGAACGAAACCAGAGTTTAGATACTGATTTATTAATAAAATTATCTATTCCGTGCGATAAAACATATTTATTTGATATATGCAATAAAATACGGATTGATACTCATTATGGAACAGATATATTGAACAAGACGGCAAATATTGTCCAAACTATATTTGATATACTAAATAAAAAGGATATTACTCGCAACTATATAACTAGCGGAGCTTTCCAGGTTACTTACGATATATATATTCAACCAGATGTTATACTGGCAGCTAGATTAACATGTGATTATACTCCAGATATAGCTATATTGAAAACTGTACTAAAGGAATATTTCCCACGATGTTATATATCAGATAGTGAACCAAAAACATACGGAATGGGACTCAACATCATTGATAATCATACTGAAGAAGTAATGAATCTTATTGAGCGATATACTCCACAGGCTCCTGACATAAGATATCCAAATATTCCGTATAACGTCTGGGACAGTCGCAAGGAAGGAGTGACACTATAATGCTTTCCATAACGCAAAGAGCCAGACTTCTAGAAGTAATTCCGACAGATTTAGCTGATCTAACCGTCAAACTGCTTAGAAAAGATAGACTTGGAAATGACGACTACGTATTCCCAAGTATGCGTATTAATATTATTTCCCAAGGAATACGAGTTAGGCCAAATACTTGGGCACCTATCCGAAAGAATTATGATGGTTATCAAGGCGATGTCATTCAATATCTAGGACAACACCAACAAGCAACTATAAGTATTACATTGCTTGCTGAAAGTGTGACTGCGGGAACCGATCAAACGACGCCAGAAACACTAGACCAAATGGTTTATGATCTTCAAAAAGAAATTGAAATCTATCGTTTGGGATTATATTGGCCTACGGATTACATGAAGGTCGTACCCGGATCAGGAAAAGTAACGTATTTGCCGCCATTCCAAGCAAAGGCGTCCGATGAACACTGGATTTATCCCGCCGTATTTGACTTCCGCGTAGAATACGAATTTAACGTGCTCGATGAGACACCGAATATCCATGCAATTGATTATGAGTGGTCGCTTTCTGATCTAGCAGAAAACAAATATATTAATCTTGTGAACGCGCATCCACCTTGGTACAGTATGGACGTCTGTTTGCGAGGTTGGTACCGTTCTGTAGAAATGGATATGTTATTATTGGATTTAAATTACGGTAAATCGTACGGTATGGATATTATACTAATATCAGAATAATCTTATTTATCCGTTAGGTAATGAATTGTTACTGCTCCTCCTATATATATTGAAATTATTCCTAGTACAAGGGCAATTATTCCCTCGTTGAAAACCTGTGTTATACAATATATTCCAAAAAGTAGTACAAATATAGATGGCGATGCAAATAGCCATCTTATTGGATTTAATGTTACCATGGCTACATAACTATTTTTCTAGTATAAAAAGGTTTTGGTTACGATTGTATTGTTTCGTAATCACCTAATTCTAATTTAACTTACACTAATATATACTTTTGGTCATGCAACCTGTAACGTAAAATTGCAAAATCCATATTTATTTGATTATATTATAATAACTAATTTTGAAGGTCTTATTAATGAAAAGTTTACTGCTTGAAAAGGAAGAAGAAAAAATTCCTATGAAAATGAGTATCTATAATGCGTTTAGGTCTGGCAAGATTACCAAGAAAGCATACAATGACTTCCTAAACGTAGGATATTCTAAGAATCAACTTATAGATATTTAAATAACTATATAAAGTTTTTTGTCAACGAGTGATGATAAAATGAAAATAAAAATCGTTATTACAAAAGGTGATCAACCGTGGTAGAGTACGGTAACCCCAGTCAATTTGTTCGCCTGATCATTAAACTTGAGACAGTCGGACCTGTACCGGTAATAGTAGGTAAAGGCGTTGTTCTCGTAGTTGGCCGATCAGTTAGAGGTCCAGTAGATGAAGCTGTCGCTATGACATCATCTGCGTATGCTAAAAATTATTTCTATTCTGGTGGCCTGAAAGATGCAGTTGAATTAATTTTTGCGCAAGGTGCTCCAGTAGTATATGCAGTACGAGTGTTAGGACTTAATCATGATACGGCTACAGTTACTTTAGATGACGGTCTTGCTGTACCAAACGACGTTGTTACTCTAGATGCAAATTCTCCAGGTATTTGGGGTAACCAGATTACCGTGAAAGTATTGCAAGGATCTTATAAAGCCACGGAAACTACGCCATATGGAATACCTGGTGAAGCGACTGTAGGACCATATTATACTAGTTACTGTAACATCTATCAATCTAGTGCAAACTGGGTAAAGGTTGCAGGAACAGCAGTAGACATCGTATATACTTCTCCTCCTGATCCAGACGAAGTTTACGTGGATACTACAAATGGTTCATTAACGTTTGGCGCAGCTATACCAGTGACTTCTCTAATTACCTACAGTCTAAAGTATTACACTGTAAAAATTATTGTAAGCGACAACGAAACCACATATACGTACGACAATATTTCAAGCCTAGTTAAATTGGTAGCCCGCCTCAATGCAACTGGATTTGTAACTGCTACAGCCACTGCAGGTGAAACACATCTACCATATATTGATTCTGACACTACTTATGCGTTATCTGGTGGAGATGACGGCGACGCGATAACAACTGATGATTGGAGAACTGCATTGGATATCGGCGGAGAAGCCGCTGCAGAACTTGTCGGTGCTCCACAATGCGCTTGCATAACGGAATACGAAGTCGAAGAAGGTACCCACGACTTAATACCTGAACTGGATGCCTGGTCAATGGAGATGGCGAATGATTTCCATCCATGTCAATGCTTCGTGAACGTTGCTCCAAATCTGACCGCAGAACAAGTACTTGACATTGCAGCCGGCTATAGCAATAGGTTACTCACGATCGTAGCTAACGGTTGGGATAATTCTGCTGATTTGCAAAATATTGCTTGTGCTCGTGCTGGTAAAGAAGCAGCGGTTGCTATCGGAGAAAGTGCTGCACTGCCAAGAAATGCGATGAACGGTCTAAATGGTTTACTAACCACCTTCGATCAAACTGACGTAGACCACGTAACTCAAGATACTGATGCTCGTGCAGATGCAATCATTAAGTCTCGTGGCATACGGCCATATGTAGGAATTACTACCGATCAGACTTGGCAGTTCTTAAGGACCGTCGACAATAGAACCATTAACTGGGTCATTGTTTGCAGCAACGAAATCGCTAAACAATTCTTCCATGAGAAACGTACAACTTCTGTAATGGCTGCAATGAAAGCTTCTATTGCATCCGTGCTAAATGACTTACTTCGTGATGAAAATATTCGTGCATACACACTTGATGTTTATCCTCACGAAACCGATACCGGTAAAGTAATAGTCAAAATCAGTATGGAAAATATTGGTCACATAGAACGCATTGACGAAACAATTGCAGTAGGAATTCTAAATGATAATGATACTGGAGTTGTTACATCAGTTAGTGATACTGAATCAGTATAAACTAACTAATTTTTAGGAGATTAATTATATGAGTGATTATACAATTGTAGCAGAAGATCCAGGAGATATAGTAGTAACCTTTACATCAACTGCAGATGGTGTTCCGCATGCCATTCCATTGAAATCCATTTCAGTCCAAAAAACAGTAGATGTTACACCAGAATTTGGTACTGGTTGGCACGGAAAATATGCATTAACACAAGGCAAGGTAGACTATAAAGGTGACTTCGAGATTGGAACTTGGTGGGTATCAGACGCAGAAAATCCAGAAAAATGGATGGACTTAATCAAAAATGAACTCACTTGGAGTGGTGTACAGGGTCTTAGTAGAGAATTCATGATTACTATAGCAGATACTGGTTATGCGTATGACAGATCATTATCAACTATAGGTGGCAATACTGCACCTACTACTGTTTCTGGTGCAACAATCGTAACATTTAAGAGATGTCTACTAACAGGCGATTCTCTTAGCGTTGGAAACGTTGGTTCAACGGCATCAACAAAATATAGCTTTACATGTATGGAACGTGATCCTGCTTAAATTTCTTTCCATACAGTTTATTTTTATTAATTATAAGATTTATATTATATTATACGTAAAGTAAAGTTAGGAGTAAAAACATGATTTCAAAACAACTTATTTTAGAAGGTTCTAAATTTCGTAAGAACGTCCATCTGACCATATACGACGAAGATATCGAAGTGAGACCGCTTACCGAAGTCGAAATTGCAAAAGTCTTCAAGAAAGTGGAAGATGCTGGCTTTAGTACGACAGACCCAAAGCTTTCCGATAATTATATTTTACAAATTGAAGCCTGCAGGTACGGCATCGTTGATAAGTCCCTCCATGAAATTGCTAATCCAGAAGATCCTAAAGAAGAGCAAAAAGAAGTTTTCGAATGCATGGTCGGTAACTCCCTCATCGAGATTGGACGTGAAATTATTAATATATCAACTGTAGGCAGCACGGAGCTATCAGATTTTTTCAGACTCCAGAAGGACAACGTTTGCTCTGGATCCATTATTCAGGATACAGAATTAACGGCGGTACCATAAATAAGTTAACAAGACTCCAACTAGATGCCATTTGTAAGATGCAGGAGTTAATTGAGCTTGCTAAGTCTGGTAAATCTGAGAAACGTGTTCTTTCTCACCGAGAATTTGTCAACTCAATGAAAGGCAAATTACCTAAGGATTTCAAGTACGACAAATGCAGCGATGACGCCAAGAAACGTTGGCTTTCAATTGTAGGAAAGAAATAAAATTATTTTTTATTAATTAATATAAGAGAGGTGTAAAGTGTCCGATTTTGCAAGATCAGTACAAATTTTGGTCGAAATTGCTGGTAATCCAGAAGCTAAACTGGATGAAATCAATAAAAAACTTGATACCCTGTCTAATAAAAAAGTTGAAGTTTCTGGTGGATCACAAGTATCCTCCCATATGGAAAATTTATCTAATAGTACTAACAAGGCATCTAACTCTATTACGTCATTTGCTAGTAACCTTACAGGAAAAGCAACATCTGCTCTAGGTACTCTAAAGTCATCGTTATCTGATGTCCAAGGTAGCATCCAGAATATGGCTTCTGCTTTGGCTGGCATGACTATTGGCGGTGCAGTTTCCGGACTTGCCTGGAAACAAAGTTCTGAATACAAATTAATCGATGAACAAATTGAACGTGCTATAGCCAATAATAAAAAGTTAGGATTTAGTTATCAAGAATTACAAGATTTTTCTAAACAACAAGCGATAGCGGGTGAGGGAACCCGGCAAGACACTACCAAAGAGTTATATGCAACTGTAATGGCCGGACAAAAATATATGAAAGGTGATACTGGCCAAGAAAAGTTACAAAAAGCTGATGCTATTACAGACTTTTGGTTTTCCCAACAAGAATTAATGAAACAAGAAGGAATTAATAGTCCTGAATCATTAATTCGGAGAGTTACCAGGCAACCAGGAAAAATGGGAGAGTTATTCGGGGCTTCGTTACAAACGGCGATGGGTGCATCAGAAAAAGATATGGCTAGTGCAAAAACGCGCATGGCATTGATGATAAAAGCCGGTTCTGAAGTCAAAATGACCCAATCTGATCTTACTCCAGAAGATCGGAAAAAAGGCATTGTTCCAGAAATGGACAAACGCCCGTGGGAACAATTAGAGGTCAATATATCAAGACTCAAAAATGCAATTGGAGATAGTATTGCTGTTCCTATGATGAAGGCTACTAATATATTAGCCGGATTCGTAGAATTATTAGTAAAAATTCCATTCATTCCAACATTAATCGGATTAGCAGGAGCTGCACTCGCATTAGTTTCTGCATTGAGTTTAGTATCAACTGTGTTAGGTCCTGGTATAGCATTGTTCGTAAAATTAAACAATTATCTTAAATTAACCGCAGGATTAAAATGGCTACTTACTGGAGCAACTACTGCACAAGCTACGTCAGAAGAAATATTAGCTATTCAGATGGGTGCAGAAAATGCAATGCGAGAAACTCAGATTGTTACGGAAAATACTTCTTTTGCTTCTAGATTGCGATTAGTAGGAGTAACCGCCAAAGATACGCTAGTAAAATATGCGAATACAGCAGCTAATTATTTACATCTGAGTAGTATCGTAAGTATAATCGGTATGGAAAATATTTCGTTTGGATCAAAAATAAAATTAATTGGAGCTAAAGTATGGAGTACTCTCGCAACTTCAGCTGAAACTGCTGCAAATTTTCTTGGAATAACGTCTCTACTTGGGCTGACAGCAGCTAGCGGAGTTGCAACAGGTGGATTCACGTTACTCGGTATCGCAACCAATTTTGCAGCTGCTCCCTTATGGTTAATTATTGGAGCAGGTCTAGTCCTAGTTGGAGTTCTTGCTGCTATCGCATATAAAGCAGGTATATTAAGTCCACTCCTCAAGGGAATTTCGAATATAGACTTTGGAAAAACTTTTGGTAAAGTATTTTCCTTAGACTTCAAAGGAGCTTGGGGAGACATCAAGAAAGGCTTTTCTGATATTAAGTTCCCATCTCTAGCAGAAGCTCTAACCAACGTATTTGGCGGAAATTCGTTGATTTCCATTATGAATCGTGTATTCGGGATACCGTTATTTACAATAGCAAATTGGATAACCAAAATTCATGACTTACTGAAGCCTTTATTAAATATTATATCGGATTTGTGGAGTCTTATCAATCACGGTCTCAACTGGATACGAGATGGCTTAGGAATAACAAAACAACAAAAAGAAGCAAAAGTAAAAACTATCGCAGAAGAAGAAGGAGTTTATCAGACAAAAAGTGGAGCATGGGGTAAAATTCAAAAAGGCATGCAGAATGAACGCCCTACAGAAGATAGTCAAACCTTCCAATCATTTACACCGATAGAAGGTAGTAGATTAGCTACTGCTATTGAAAATGCTAATAAAGCTCCTAAAGGATTTTTCGAAGGCATTCCTGGAATAAATGATTTGACAAAAGCAATTAACGATTTAATTGCTCAACTCTCTGTAAAAGCAATTACTGCTAAAGCAACTACTACATTAACTAATTCTGTATCTAGTAATAGTGGGCTATTCGATACTTCTAGTATGACAGAAAAAGAAAGGAACAAAGAAACTTTCTGGGAAGCATCGATACGGGAAGGTAAAACACTACTTGGATTACCGAGTGCAGCATCTGGTGGATTTGTCCAAAAATCTGGTTTAGCTATAGTACATGAAAATGAACCCATAATACCCGCTGAAATTGCGTCGTCTTCTCGACTCCAAGAAATCTTAGGCAGTATTGCAACAGGAAAAAGTAATCCTAACATCCAACCCAATATTCAAATTAGTATGACATATAGTGCTCCTGCGTCTAATACTGGAATTTATCTTGATAAATTTTCTTTTGAGAGAGCAGTTAAAGAAATTATTGGTAAAGTTACAAGAACATATGGTGCGTACTAATATAGATTATTATATTATAATAAAGTAAGGAGAATAAAATACTATGGCAACAACCCCAGCATTCACCGTAAAAATAGGATCTTTTTCATTCAATGAAATTGCTGACCAAATCGATTCAGAAGGACGTTTTCCAAACGGGCAACCTAATCCTACTCAAATAACTTGGACAAAAGAAAATACTATTAAGGTACATGAAATACCATATCCAGCACACAAGACTTCAAGAACATCTAAACGTACCTTATGGAAACTTGACTTGCAATTTGTCGTTCTAACAAAAGAAAATTTACTTGATAAGTTAATTCCTTTGATTGATCAAGTTGGTCCATATTTTGTCGAGACAGCATTTAAATCTTGTAATATGTATATACAAAATTTTACTACAACTGCTGATGAAAGCCATGATGACTATCGACAAGTTTGTTCGATGAAACTCATAGAACAAAATGATTAATTTATGAGGTTCATATGACAGATTGGACAATGTCGGAATATATAGAACAGCATCCAGATTTAACTCCATTACAGATTGCTCAAGTATGGTATCCCGGAGCAGGAGATAGTGCATCTCGTTTAGTACAACAAATACAAGACTATAGAGATTCTTTGAGTAGTCCGGACGGAGCTAATGCTACTCTTAAGGCACAACTTAATGCAAATGGTTCTATGAATTTACCAGAAGAAAAAGATCCTATTGTATTAGATGAAGTTCCACCAATCGATCAAGAAGATCCTATATGGAAAAATATTGATAGTAGTGAAATCACTGGTATCTGGAATTATACAACAATCGGCGGAGAAGACGTATCCAATAATGTTATTTCCATGAATACAAGCCAAGTATGTGATGCCAACGAAGGCAACGAACAATCAACATGTACAATAGTTTTGAATAATAATTATCAAAAATATGGAAAGATATTAGCTGCTTACCGCTGGGTTCCGCGTCGTACAACTGTATGGTCAGCAGTTGCTTCTCGTATAAATGGAGAAATCTGGCCATACATGTTTTTTACTGGATTCATGTCAGATGCTAAATGGGATCATGAAACTGCTACAATAGAATTCTGCTGCAGTGGTGAAATTGCAGGTGCGTCTTATGATGATGATTCTTGGTCTCCTGAAGAAGGTTATCATCCTAAAATGCAAGATCTAGTAGACGCCATAAATGATGGTAATCAAGCATCCGGAGAATATAAAGGCATTGAACTAACGTTGCTAGACATGAGAACCAGTAAACAAGAATTAATCAAACAAGATTTTGCTCCGTCTGACATGTCTGGTGGGGAAAATTTACGTGCAATCGCCAATAGTAATAAAGGAAACTTCTATTATGTTTCAGACTTCGAAGGCGAGAACCACTACATTGCTATTTATGATGGCAAAACAAACACCGGTTACATGGAACTCAACGACTATATAATCAATCCTGGAGATGTATCAGTAATTCTTGGACATGCAAATATCGTAGATATGATTGCTGGAACAATCGCTAAAGAAAAAGAGAAAAAGCATGTTCCAAGTCCAGTTAAAAATGAAGTATTATCTCATAAAGAAAATGCTGACAGCATACAAAAATATGGACGCATACCAAATTTTCTTGTGCATGAACCGAACCTCGATGTATCTCAAGTAAATATAGCAAACGATATCATGGAAGAAAATTACGAACAATATATAGATAGAGATATAAAAATAACTATCGCAAATATTGTACCAAAATTACTTACAGTGGTATCATTCCAGATGCCAGACTTGCAATCAAACGAACTTACATGGATATTTGCAGGTGTTAGAAAAAAACAAGTTGAATATAGTTCTTCGGGTATAATATCACGTCTAGAATGTCAACGACTTACTGATGACGAAAAGAAAGAAATGGAAGCGCAACTAAAAGGTGTAACACTATTATTAGAATCTGAATTATTTGGAGAAGATAGATATACTTATTATTGGCGAGATGGTAAATGGGATCTTTGGGTTACGCGAGGTAATGGTGTTGGTAATGTAGAACATGTTGATAATCCTCCACAAGACGTTATTGATTGGTTTAAGGATCGTTTGAAAGCAATTGAAGATAATAATGATATAAATGATCCGAATTGGCGAACATTGAGTTATAATGGCTAGGATAATATACTTATGTCAAACAACACATTATATACATTTTGTGGAATAGATTATACTGATACTATATATATATATCGGTACGATAAAAATGGTAGCATATATAGAGCCTTAATTACAGACGATCATTATACCCGTATTGATCCAGCATTAGTTCCTCGGAATATTTGGGTTAATTTTGCAATAGCCGCTAAAGCCAAATGGTCTGAATATGAAACCATCGCAAAGGAACCGGTAGCATGGAGCTTGCCAGAAAATAATGCTGATACAGGAATAACATTCGAAGAATTTAAAGCACTTGTATTACAGGTTTGTCCAGGATCTTTTTATGATGATAAAGATAATCAATTCAAAATTATTATGAAATCTCCTTCTGGAAATAGGACTATGCTTTTGCCACGAACAACCCTGCGTCACATTGCATCTCATAATCGATATTTTGAAGATGCTCCTTGGAAGTAATCATGCCAACTAATCCGATGACATCTATTGCCAATAGTGTTCAACGTTGGCAACAAAGATTATTCAAGGTAGAATATTGTACGATAGTTCGTTTCAATAAGTTAGGTCAGTCAGGTATACAATGTCATAGTCCAGATCATCCAGAATATTATAATACGGTTACATTAAAGGTTAGAAATTCGCAACAAGGCGTGGATCCATTTAGATTAGAGCGTCAATATGAAGTTGTTATCCAAGATTTCGTTGGCAACTGTTTCGGACATCCGTGGACACCACGTGTCGGCGATCTCGTAATGGTCTTATTCCTATATAACTGTACGCCAATTATTTTAGGACCAGTCAACACTACGTATCAGGCACCACCGATGAGAGGACCTACTTGCGCCGATGCAATGTACGACGAAGTCTGGAAATGGTGTCAGTGGTTAGCACCTGTTCAAGACGACAACCACGATTATTATAACCACCCAAAAGGCAAGAAACCAATTTGCAAGAAAATATTTCATGGTCCAGTAACTGGTTCAACTGGAAAAGGTCGTGACGTTATCCAGTGTTGGGATTGCGCGATGGGTGATAATGATCCTACGTGTGCCCTATGCGAAACCATTGATTCGGTTGGTCGTGATACTGCAGATTTAATCGGTGGAGGTCGTACAGGAGAACAATGGTTCAAGCAATATTCTAGCCATACTGAATCAGAAGAAGCTTATAATAATCGGGCCGAGTGGCATTCTAGGTGTGGTTCATACCTTCGTTTTGAATCAAATGATGAAAATACCGCCGGACAACCATCCGTAGAGTATTCAGAAGAAATTGGTCATATCCGTTTGGGAAATGCACTAACTGAAAGTGACAAGCGGTTTCATTTCAATGTCCAAGGAGACCGATACGGTATCAACGGTGCAGGAACATTTGACTTGCACACAGACCACGAAGCCGTGCAACTCTGTAATGAAACGCAGGGAGTCAGAATTGCTGCAACCCGTACTGCTGATACGCAAGTGACGTGGGCCTACGAATTAATGAATTTTCCGACAACTTCATTTATTCGTTGCTACAAGACCGGTATAATAGAAATATCGACAAATAACGGAAATTCTGTTATAACCCTCGATGGAACGTCAAATAAAATTATAATCAATGGTACTGATAACGTAGAAATCATAGCCGATACCGAAGTTACTTGTACAACACCAATTTTGCATACTACTTCTGATTGCCATGTAGATGGCAACATGACTATTTCGGGTACGTGTACACATGGAACGTGTTCCTGTAGTGGATCTGCTATCACTAAGTTAGACAGTACTACCGGATCTGCTTTAATCAAAACACCATCTGATGAATGGACAACAATTAGCGACACCACACCAGTCACATCTATATCATGTTATTCGTCTACAAAAATGTGTGGATGTGATGGCACTGGTAAAGTATTCACCTGTAATGGTAGTGCTTGGACAGAATTATCTTCATCGCCTTCTATGACATCAAGTTGTTGCGGCTGTAATGGCAATTATTATGCTATAGATTCGTCTGGTAACGCATATTACTGGGATACTATAACTTCTGCATGGGTTCAAATAAGTTAGGATAATTATGACAACATTTAAAAAATTAGCAATACAAGATGATACTCATCGATATGCTATTGCATCCGACGACACATTATATATGCACAATGGAAGTTCTTGGAGTCAAAAAAGTACTACAGGATTATTAGATATTGACGTAGATAAGAACGGCATCCTCTATGGAATCAAATTATCTGACAGCACGCTAATTAAGTGGTCCGGAACAACTTGGGGGAGTTCATTAGGAGCCCAGACACTAAAATCTATTGCAGTTAAAGCTAATAATTTAGTATATGGAATCGGGGCCGACGATACAACGTACTATTGGAATGGGGCGTATTGGATACAAGTTAGTGCAGATACAGTAAGTAGTTTGGCAATTTCAAAGATATAGGTAATAACTATGACATACAATAATTATGACCTTAAGACCAATATGGATATATCAACAGGGCATTGCAGATGTCATACTGCGCTCGATATTTGTTTAGATCCTACAGGTGATATTTCTCTTATAACTGGCCAGGAAGAAATTAACCAGAGATTCTTTTTATATTTGGCAATTCCTAAAGGGGAATTTTACCTACCGGATGTAGGTTGCTACGCATACGATTTTTTACACGAAAAAGTTACATCTAATAACTTGCGACGCATGGAACAAGACCTATTAGCCGACATGGAATATCAATTTCCTGAGCTAGCAATACAATCCGTCACTTGTCAAAAAGATCTGTCAGATCCGTTCCAGGTACGTATTATGTTACGGCTTTCTAATGAAGAATTAATATATTTATACTCGCAAGAAGAATTAATGACGTTAGTTTCATTACTGAGTAATATTGTAGAATCTAGTTATTAAAATATTTTAGGAGTTTATTATGTATATACCAACAGTGGGGGAAATAGCGGAGGATCTTAAAGAAGGCATAATTACGCGGCATCCAAAAATTAGGAATTTTTCAGATGGGAGTATGCTTTCTATTTTAAATTATATTATTGCGATTCAAGCAAATTTGATGTACCAGAGAATTTCGGCGGAAGTGCGTAATATTTCCATACTTACCGCAGAAGGTGAATACCTTGATGCCCTTGTCATAGATCGGTTGCCTGAAGGCCGACAAGACGGAGCCCAAGCCACTGGCCATATTACCTTTTTATGTACTGACAATGCTACTGCAGAAATTACAATACCACTAGGAACAAAAGCTATTGCAATTGGATCAGATGGAACTCGCATATACTTCGAAACAACGGAAACAGGATCAATTGGAGTTGGAGAAAATTCAGTTGTCCTAGATTCGCGAGCCATTGAATCAGGTACTTCTGGCAACGTAGCAGAATATGGAATTACACAGCTTGCTTATTATAATGCGGATATAGATCGAGTGGAAAATACCGCAGCATTTTCAGGTGGCACAGATCAAGAAGAAGACGATGATCTCCGCAACCGGTATTATTATGCTGTTCTCGCAACAGGAACTGCAACCTCACTAGTAATCGCAGAACATCTTACCGATCTCGAAGACGTTAGCGAAGCTCATGTATTTTCTCGTAGCAATGGGGACATTGAAGTAATAGTAGATTATAGTGGAGGAACCGGAACCGATAGTACAGACATTAATGATGTACTTGAAGAAAATATAGCTGCTGGTATTGTATCTCGCGGAAAATTAGGAGCTACTATCATAGAAGGTGTTGTAACTAATCATTTAACAGATTCGGCTGGCGGTAAGATATTTGTCCGCGCAACCTCACATGCATTAGCTGGTGACAGTTTCACACTCAACTATTATGATGATCTAGATAGAATACGGCTTGCTACCGTAACAATACCAGTTAATACCGTAATTGGCGATACAATTGAAGCTACGTTGCTTTCGAGTACGGACAGAGCTGTCTATATTGATGAAATTTTCTATTCAGGTTCAAATTCCTACGATATTTTAATCGGAATGGGCGACTATCCATATTTGTATGGATTGCCGAGACCAGTTCCAGTAAATGTTGCAATTACAATTACGCAAACAACTACGGCTCCGAGTACATTAGCAACAGACGTACAGTCATCAATAGAAGATTTCCTTGATGATTTTGCTATCGGTGAAGATTTAGAGTGGTCTGACTTATTTCTGAATATCTACATTGATTATGCTACGTCTGCTATGACCATTGGTATTGATAATATCGGATCTTGTGTAATTAACGGCGATGGCACGATTATTAGTGCTCCAGGAACTGTAATTAATATCGATGAAGACGAACGTATTGAAGCTGGTACAGTGACTGTTACGGTTGTATAATACTATTTTTTTAAAACTACTAACGGACGCCAACCAACTCGATATATAGTATTTTGCTATACTAGCCTATATAATTTTTCCTTATATCATCTATTTTTCTACCCTATTACTATATATTCGTTATTAAGCTCTTTATTATTACTATATTATTACTATATTACCTACTCTATACTATAAAGAAAAAGTATATAATATATAAGTAAAGAGAGAGAAATTTTTAATAACCAAAACGTTTAAATACGAAGTTAACCGTATTTAGAGTGCCCAACACCAAACTAGGAAGGAAGACAAATAACATCTATTTGTTTTCTTTCTTAATAGTTACAAAAATGGGCAGACATGTTAGATGCTCCTTTCGCAGACGATTATACCGTCTTGTACTAGATGCCGCTCAGGTTTCCTGAGAAGCCTGACCAAATAGTTTAAATATGAATACTAACAAACTATAACTCATGATAAAGAAACGTATTAATGTATATGGCTCTACAATATTAGCCACCATAACAAAAATATTGCAACCAAAAGGTTGGTTTACTAAACCAGGAAAAATAGAAAATATTCATGTCGAATGTAGTAATTGCGGCAGTCATACAAATTTGGATCAACTTATTCTTATAGTAGATTATGAAGAAGAGAACGACCAAAAGTATTAAATAGTTTCAGGTACTATATAGTACTTGGAGTGAAATACAATGCCCGAAAACGATGCAAGAACACCAAATGGATTACCGTGCTGGATCGCTGGACAAGAGTTAGCTGCTCTAATAAGAGAGCAAGCTAGAGGAAGCTATCAAGCTGGCGTAGCAAATCATTTAATTCAGTATGGCTACGTAATCGGCTATCGTGCAACTGGTAGCATGCTGAAAGGCAATGCCAGAAAATACAATGGTAAGTATGCTACCTCTGTCCGTAACCTCATGAATAGGATCGAGGAAAAGTTGCCTGGCACTCTATGCATTGAGAAAGGCCCGGTTGGTCCAAAAGGCGGCTTCGGGTATAGGCTGGTGATTTAATGTCCGTAGATGTCAAAATTCATATATTCGATGATAGAGTATTATCCATAAACGACTTAGAAATATTTTTTTCTTATACACTTGGATCAAAATATTTTGATCTATCTAAAGAGATAAGTCTCGAAGAAGATAACCGTATATGGCAAAAGATCGGTAACACTGAAAGTATTTGCATCGAAGAAGTAATGGATTCATTTAGTCCAAGAACCAAACAAATACTTGCACTAATTAACGAAGATTTACCTACAATAGATGATAACTTAGTAACAAAACTAAAAGAGCTTGATACCGACGTAGGAATTTGGGCAAGTAACTTCCATGGAAAGAAGTTATTTTGGGTATCTTGGTGAATTATGGACTGGCTTGAAAAGGAATCAAAACGCCGCCGTGAAATCGTAATGTCCTGGAGCATATGCCCAGGAGATTTTGTTAATTTATCTACTTGGTTCGGAGATGTTTGGGCAGAAGTAAAAGAATATTGCGGAACATTCCTAGTAATATACCGGCACAATGGTAAATATGTAACCGAAATGGTTGATATTAGCAATGTCCGTAAATTGTGCCGAAAAGAAAATATTAGTAAGATAAAAACGTGCCGGATCATAACATCCGAAAGAATTATTAAAGCAACTTATCCAATGGATCCTAATGCGTATTGTTTCCAAGGAGATGAACATATTGAGTTATTGTAAGTACATTATACCAAAACCTTTAAATACAACAATACTATACTTTTTAATAATACGTTTGCTTAGATAGTCAAAAATGGTTGGCAGCAAATGAAGAGTTTGCTCAAGTTCGAATCCTGATCTAAGCGTTTAGGTTGTATGTAACCAAAAGCTTTATATACGCCTAACATAACAAGTATAATAACGTTATGGTGCGATACCAAAAAATCGTGCACTCAAACGAATTATATGAATTATTAAACAAGTAAAAAAATAATCAAGGAGAATATAGAGTTATGAGTAATAGTGCATGGGATGAGAAAGTAACGGTAAAGGGCGTTGGACTAGCAGAAGGACAATACGAGGTTGAACTGAAAGACATCGTGCGCGAAGACATGGTTGTCCTGTTCAAGGAAGGACTTCGCTCCATTAAGGAAGTCTCCAACAAGGAGTATGCCGAACTAACCGCAGACCAGAAAGCAAAAGTCGATGCCCAAGTCGATGAATACTGGCCGGCCCGTAAAGAAGGCGACCAGCCTCGTATCAAAGCATCGTTCGTAGACCAGTACAGATTTGTATTCGTGGATCCGTCGTCTGGTAACGAAATGAGACAGGGCGCAACGTTCGCAATCCAGAATTATAATGCGGCTAAGCAGCCTATTAGTGGAGCTGGAAAGTCTCTTACTGACTTCATTACAAGAGCAACTGGTATTCCAGTAGCTGTAGGCGACGAATTCAAGCTCAGTGACTTCTTTAAGCCCGGCGACAAATACGTTCTCAACATTGTCAAGGTCAAGAACTTTAGCCAGATCGATCCAACCACGGTAATGAGAAAAGAGCTTGCTAAGCCAATTGTCCGTGGCAAAGAAGCTTTGTCCGAGAGAGCTAAAACAATGCTAGAGTACCTCAAGGCAAACCTCCAAGGCAAACCCAAGAGAGACATCGTAGACCTATATGGTACTGGACAGTTCGGAACCTACCAGGAGACTACCGCCGCGTGGCAAGAGATCATGAAGAACGTAAAGTACACAACTGACGGGAAAACCCTAGACTTCAGTGAGGCTTAAATAGCCTTACGTTTTATTATTTATTGAATAAATATAAGGAGGTATAGTAATGACTGATGTAGTAATCAATCTCACTGATAATAATATTGAGGATGCTAAGAATTTGTTGTGTCGTGAAGGCGAATCTGTATCTGACATGATATCAAGAATTATAAAGGCAGAAATTAAAAGCAAGAAATTGAGAAACGACCTAGGGAGGAAATAAATAATGATTATTGAAGTAGTTAATCCATTTTTTTATTACATTAGTATGATAGCATGTATACTATCAGTAATTCAATATGCATTAGATAGGATAGATAGATCAACAAATTGTTTTCTATTTGTTATAATAAATTTAATATTGTCAGTTATTAACATTTAATATTTTTTAACTATTTTTATAACACTCAAGGAGCACTATGTCAGAAACTACTACTAATAATAATCTAGAAATAACTATAGATGGCATTCCGGAAGGAGAAGTTCTTTATCCATTATTGACTTCTCTGTATGCGGAAACAAAGATCGGAAAAACGTTTTTTGGAGCTTCTTTTCCAAATGCTGTCGTTATCGATTTCCCGCCAGCAAAACTAAGTTTCGGTAAAGCAGAAATAGATATTTCAAGGAGTGTCGGCGAAGGCTTCAGAAGTCTATTTAATCCCATACGGAAACCAGACGGTAAGCTAAGTTTTGTGCCTAAGATCGTAGGCTTCGATTATCATAATCAATACTATTTCCCAAAAAGTTGGGAAGAGTTTCAGACTGCCCTAGAGAAAGCTAAGTTTTACGCCGAAGACGTCGCAATGGTACCTAATGCCGGAAAAGTTTGGGTCGTGCTCGATGATTCGTATAGATGGCGCGCTATGGAAATACTCCATTACATTCAAGTGAATAAGAGAAAGTGGCCATCACAACAGGAATTTGGATTAATTACGCAAGCAATGGCTTCTCAAATTACATGTATTCAAAATTTTGCTAACGTGCTTGTAATCCATAGAACGGTAAAAGACTTTGAGAGTGGGCAGAAAGTACCTCTCGTATACCCAACTTCGACTGATTTCAATAGCGATATTTCAATCGAGCTAATTCATAGAGATGGTTCTGATGGCAAACATCAGGTAGCTCTTATCCATAGTACAGGCCATGATTACCCCTGTATGAATGACCAATATCAAACAGAGGTAATTGATCCAACACCTGAAGATGTACTAGCTGCTGCAAAAATACCAAGACCGTTTTGGTAAGTGATCGTAATGATCTTCGAATTTCGTTGCCTGAAATGTAATCACGTTAATTCCTGGACAATAGATACCGTAAATATCTCCGAGTATAGTTGTCAGGAATGTCATACGCCAATTGGCTATTCTAATGGCAAAATGATAAAATTTTATGAACCGGTTGCAATAAATGATAATAAACGTTATCGAGTATACGAGGAACCATTACGGCAAGTATATGGATTTGGGCACGTAGAACCTACTCAATTTTATTATTCAACGACGAGTGGTACGTCAAGTACTGATGGCTATTGGTATCCGGCTGGACATACTTGGTGAATTCCTTGATTACCGTGGATACAAGGGAAAAATTTTCTAACCAAATAAAGGATATGCTAGTTACTTCGATAATCGGACCAGACGTACCAGAATTCACATTTAAATATTTACCACTAGCTGATTATCTTATTAAAAATAATGGGCATACTTTCTTAGTTGAGCGCAAGAGTATACAAGATTTTGTAGGGAGTTACCGTGACCTAAAGTTACGACTAGCAAAAATGCGTAAATTAGATTACGAAAGGACAGGTCTGCTATTGGAAGGTACTTACACTGTTAGTAATGGAATGATTTGGTTAAGGGAAGGAAATGAACTTAAAGCTAGAATGCCTTACAAAACTATGTCTAATTTTTTAACGCACCAACAAGAGTTAGGTACTCGTCTCTACCATACCATGAATCTTGAAGAAACCATCTGGCGGCTCATTTATATACATAATTATTTACCAAGACTCGACGAACCCACTCCGGTAATTAAGGCTGGTTCTCCGGTAGAATGGATTGCGGAATTGCCCGGTATTGGACCAAAGGCTTTATTAACTATGCAAAAAGAGTATGCTACGCCGCTAGAAGCCTTGCAAAATTTACCTAAGAAGGCAAAATCGCTTTTGGAGAGTTGGTAGAAATGACATCTGTTCCTTTAGGATTTTGGCCGGATAACTTATCATCTTTAGCTTGGGTAGGTATTTGCATTTCATTAGTAGGTGGATCATTATTAAATGAGTATAACGTATTTGATTGGTATTGGGCGATTATTACTACGAATATTATAATAACATGTTTAGGAATTTTTGTGCTAGATCAATTATTCTTAGTATCATTATCATTATTAATAAATACAATAACTGGAATATGGTAAGGTAAAATCATGACAAATGAAACATATAGCATTGAAGTCACGTCACCTTTATTAAGACCTGGTATAACTATTCGAACATTAGTTAGCAAACAATATATAGTAGAAGTTACCAGAGACTTATTAGATATTGTTAGAGATATTAATAGGTCAACGACTCCTGTGCAAATATTACGTCCGGAGATTATTGATAGACTCGTAGTTAATAGTAGTCAGAATAATTGTAGTCATAATACTTGCAGCGGACCGCACGACATAAATACATCTAGGTGAATTATTATGACAGTTCTTATCGGCAAACAAATTTTAGAACGTAACATCGTCAATGAACTTATCAGCGTGGAAAAGCAAGTCCAGCCTTGCGGAATTGATCTAACAGTTTCAAAAATCGAGATGTACAAAAGTGAAGGTGTAATCGACTTCGATAACAGCCAACGTAAGTTACCAAGGCTCGAAGAGTCCGGAACCTTTCAGGGAGCATG
>Ga0172381_10001780_pt1 | contig 24610 bp, 17 predicted proteins | sample Leawel6488metaG_FD_119754 | JGI IMG/M metagenome (GOLD analysis project Ga0172381, IMG submission 119754) | Leachate microbial communities from a municipal landfill in Southern Ontario, Canada - Leachate well 64-88 metaG | ecosystem: Engineered > Solid waste > Landfill > Unclassified | place... | reverse complement strand
GATTTGCATACTTATCGCAACTGGTACATAAAAATTTGTTTTTTACAAACATAAATATATTGGGAAACCCATAAAACCCAACCTTCTTTTCATATTTAAAATCGAATTTGTAATATCCTTTTTTATAAAGAAATTTAGCTACATTCTGTTTATTGTCATAATATACCTCGAAAGGCCATTGATGTTGATCTGCAATTTGTTTTTCCAACTTTATGGAATCACCTTTGACAATAGCAACAGCAATGATCTGGTAATTTTTATATCGTTTGTTTGCTTTATAGGAATCCAGATATTTTTTACAAGAACCACACCAGTAGCTCCATGTAAATACCATAACCGTATCTTTGGTTATTTCAATGTTTTTAAGGTTTATTTCTTTGCCGTCCCCGTTTTTTACAAAGACATCTTCGGTGAATAATCCATTGTCATTTGCCGGCAATGTAAATAATGATAATAAAAGTATTAATAATGGTTTCATTGGTCAAAAGTTTATGTGATTACATTACAAAAATTGTATTTGTTAGCTTCTAATTCATATTCCGATATTGGTGAAAAAATATATCATTTATCCGCGCTTTTCCGTGTTCATCAGCGTCTGCTATTTTTTATCCGCGGATTTACGCAGATTTTAACGGATTAATTATTATCCGCGCTTTTCCGCGTTAATCAGCGTCTGTTATTTTTTAGACGCAGATTTCAACGAATTTATTGATTTTTTAAAACAGCTTTAATGGGATTGAAAAAACGTTCCAATAACCGCATATCTTCAGTAACAATTTCAGCCGTACCGGTCATTTCGTTACTGAAAGGTAATGTCTTTCCATAGTTGGTTTGCAATCCGTTTGGCAATGCAACTTCAACGGAATAGTTATTATCTGCGGGGACTAATGAAACGGATACTACTTTCCCTTCAACCATTCCAAACTCAGTATAAGGATAGTTGGCTAATTTGATATTTACTTTTTGCCCGGGTTTGACTTTTCCTGCTCCCTGAACCGGTAATATTATTTTTGCCACAGGAAGTGGTTTGTCCTCGGGAACCACCGTAAATACTTGTTCACCTGCTTTTACCTGCTGATTTACGCTCCAGAAATGACTGGCAACAACAGTACCGCCTGCAGGACTTTTCAATACATACATTTGCTCCCATACCTGAAGCTGATTCTTCAGATTTCTAACGGCTACCAGACAGGCTTCCGAAAGTTGTTTCTGTTGTTCGTTGTATTGCATTTCCAGATCCAGCGTTTGTTGATGCAATTGGGACAACTGTATCTTTGTATTTATCAATGTAGCCCTTGAACTTTCAAAAGCATATTGCTTGGAAATAATTTTACTTTCCGACTGGTCATAATCGGCTTCCGAAATTACCTTCTGACAATAAAGAAGGGAGTCGCGTCGATATTGCTTATTGCTTAAGTGAAAATCATTTTTTTGTAAAGTGCTTTGAGTTTGCAATCTGTCAATATATTGATTGGTGAGCCGGGTTTGTTCTTCAAGTGCCGCTACTTTCTGATGCGAAACGTCATATTGAATAAAACGCTCATAATTCTGTATGCTTTTGAGCCATTCAGTAAAGGCAGATTGTAAATCACCCAGCGCTTGTGATGATATTGACCGGATTTGTCCGATGAGCTTTTTATCGGGAAGACTATCCGTTAAACAAGTTTTTAGTGAGTTTATCGCATTAATATTTGCGGGATTTTCAATAACTGCGAGGTAGTCGCCTGCTTTTACTTTTTGTCGGTCGTTAACATATAACGTCATTATTTTTCCTGTTGCTTTGGAAACAACAGGTCCTGGCGGATTGGAAGTGGTGATGGTAATGGTAGTGGCGATAACATCAGGATATTTAAAGAACCAACTTCCTGTTAGCAGTAGAATAACAATAATAAACAGAAGCATTATCCCTCTGCGTACGATCCAGCGGGGTGGACGACTCATGATATCTTCCACTTCTTCGCTTCGTATTTCTATCGGGTTTTCTTTTATCTCTTCTGTCATATGTTTTCCTTTTGACGCGGATTTAAACGGGTAAATTTTTTATCCGCACTTTTCTGTGTTCATCTGCGTTTATATATTTTTAATTTCCAAGTTCCAATTGATTTTTAACTAAATTATAATATGCGCCTTTTAATGTCGTAAGTTCTTCATGCGTTCCCCGTTCTACTATTTCTCCTTTTTCCAAAACCACAATCTGATCGGCATTTTTTACCGTGCTTAAACGGTGAGCCACCACCACCACGGTACGTCCTTTAAAAAACTGTTCAAGGTTTTCCATGATGATGCGTTCGTTGTTTGCGTCCAATGAATTGGTAGCTTCATCAAAAAAGATGAATTCAGGTTGTTTATATACCGCCCGGGCAATCAATATCCGTTGCCGCTGACCCTGGCTGATGCCACTACCTTCCTGACCAATTTTGGTATTGTAACCCAATGGAAGTCCTTCGACAAATTCCCGTATGTTGGCAGTTTTTACGGCATTCAGCAACCGTGTCCTGTCAATGTTTTCCTCTCCCGGTGCAATGTTTTCGGCTATGCTATCCGAAAAGATGTATCCATCCTGCATTACCGCTCCGCATTTATCGCGCCAGAAACTGCTGCTGAAATTTTTAAGTAACGTATCGCCTACACGTATTTCTCCCTTTACCGGTTCGTAAAAGCCAAGCATCAGTTTAACCAAGGTTGTTTTTCCGCTTCCGCTGGTTCCCACAATGGCTGTAATCTTTCCTTCAGGAACACGTAAATCAATATCATTTAATACCATTTCGCTGTGAGGTCCCTCGTACTGAAACAAAAGGTTTTGAATATGGATGTCTTTTTTCTCGGGAAGCATGGTAATTCTCATATCGCCTGGCTTTTCTTCGTCTTCTTTATTGTGAATCTCACCCAGACGCTCCATGCTTATTTTGGCATCCTGTGCTGCCTGCATAAAAGTAATCATCTGGTCAATAGGGCTGTTTAACTGACCGATGATATATTGTACCGACATCATCATACCAAGCGTCATATCACCCTTAATTACCGCTGCTGCCGATAAAAAAGTAATCAGAATATTTTTTGTTTCGTTAAAAAATAAGCCGCCTGCCTGTTGATACTGGCTTAAAGCCAATCCCTTTACATTTACTTTAAACAACCTTGCCTGTATGCGTTCCCATTTCCAGCGTTTCTGGCGTTCGCAGTTGTTCAGCTTTATTTCCTGCATACCTGTTATCAATTGATAAAGGTTGCTCTGGTTATCTGCCATCTGGGCAAAACGTTTAAAATCGAGTTCCCGGCGTTTCTTCATAAAAATCCACACCCATAAAAAATAGATAACACTTCCCACCAGAAAAACCAAAAGAATTTTCAGGCTGTAGATGGCTAATACGATGCCGAAGATCACTAAATTAAACATCGAAAACAATATGCTTAACGAAGACCCGGTAAGGAAGCTCTGGATACGCGAATGATCGCCTATGCGTTGCATAAGGTCGCCTATCATTTTGGTATCAAAAAAGCCGATGGGCAATTTCATTAATTTGATAAGGAAATCGGAGATGAGTGAAATGTTGATGCGTGTACTGATGTGTAGCAATATCCAGTTGCGCAGAAATTCTACCGTAGTACGGCTTACAACTAAAACAAATTGTGCGATAAGTACAAGATAAACAAATCCTAAATTTTGATTACCTATACCTTTATCTACTACGCTTTGGGTAAGAAACGGAAGAATCAACTGTAGCAGGCTGCCAAGCAGCATGCCAATTATCAGTTGAATGAATAAACTTTTATGAGGACGCAGGTAATTGAGCAGAAAAGCAAAGTGAGTTTTATCCGTCTTTTCACCTTCCTGGGTATAGAAATCAGCGGTAGGTTCCAATAATAATGCTATCCCTTTTTCTTCGTCTTCGCTTTTGGTGCTAAGCCAGCCTTTAAGAAATTCCTCTTCAGTATATTTTATTAGCCCATGTGCCGGGTCTGCTACCAGTACATGCCCTTTTTTAATTTTATAAACTACAATAAAATGCCGTTGTTTCCAGTGTACGATGCAGGGAAGGATAGCTTCTTCCGTTAACTGTTCGTAGCTTATCTTTGCGCCTAAGCTTTTAAACCCTATATTTTCGGCTGCCTCACTAATGCCTAATAATGAAACCCCTTCCCGTGTAATAAAACTCTTCTCCCTTAGCCCTTGTAAGCTGTAACTTTTCCCGTAATACTTCGCTATCATTCGCAGACAGGTCGGACCGCAGTCTTTAGTATCTAATTGACGATAAAAATGAATAAGCATTTAAATCATTAATTTAATGTGTTTAAATATTTAGGTTTTTATCTGTAGATAATTCATTTTATAGGTTATATAGAACTCGTCCCGAAAATCAGGATGAGCTCTATATATAAAAATATTTTAATGATTTTTATCAATAAGGTCAATAGTATATTTTAGCGCACTATCTTTACCGTCAAGAATGTCTTTAATCTCCGGAACAACGGTTATGTCCGGAGTTAATCCGAGTTTATAATTATCTCCGCAAGCATTTTTAACTTTTCTGCTTGAAACAGATATTCTCATCTTTGTTTGTGGTAGTATGACCGGGATAGTAGATGTAAATCCCTGCATTACGCCTCCAGTTTCCCTTCCGATAAGTGTGGCAACACCATAACATTTACAAATTGCAGCAAAAGTTACCGCGGATGAAAATGTGTTTACACCTGTCAGCACATACACATTCCCATTAAATTTTGACTTCCTGACGTGATATTTCATTTTTTCATCACTAACTCTTTTTATGCTACCATTAGCTGGCTTGAAAAACTCTTTATAAGTATGCGATAGTTTGAAAAAGGGATGAAATCCTTTTTTAATAAAAAACTGGCTGTATATTTTCTTTTGTTGTTCGCTGTATTTCATTTCGGCTGTACCACCCCAATTCCGCTTTTTGTAGGTAAGATAATTCATCAGTAATTCCGTGCAATAATCCTCTCCTCCATCATTTTCCCGAATGTCAATGATAAGATTTTTGATCCCTTCCTTTTTTAATTTACAGAATATGGTATCCACTTTTCTTTCTACCTGCTTTTCCATTTTTTTGTCTAAATCCAATGCGAAGGAATAAAAGTTCAAATATCCGATAGGTTTTGATTTAATCATGCTAAAATTAAAAACATCTTCCTGACTTATAATGCGTTTTTCAGTATAAATTTCCCATTTGGGAGCAAATTTTTTGTTTGCTTCAATAAAATCATTTAAATAAGCCCCCGGAACGGTTATGTTGTATTCTTTATTATCGTTTTGCGAAATGTACGAAATGTTAAAACTATCATGGAAGTTATAAACAAATGCAAGATACTGTAGAAATGCATTGCTGTATATTTTAGAGATTTTGGGATAGTTACTTTCTCCGGGAAGATAATGGCAACAAGTTTCTAAAATTGTATTTACCGGTATATTGTTTATTGATTTTATTTCATCTCCTGGCTTTATGCTTAAATCATCAAATATGGAACGTCTAACGTATGGTTTTCCATTATGTTCTATAATCATAAATGGAAACATTCTGAAATTATGATAAAAACAATACTCTACGTATTTATTCTGTACATTAAAAAAATCGCACTGAATATGTCCATCTCCATAACGGACAATCAACGGAACAACAAGTCTGTAAAATTCAATTCTGTTAATCGAATCCTTCAACTTATTTTTAATTGCATTCGCATATTCCTTTATTTCTTTCTCCGGTGTATATGCATAGGGATTGGGATGAATATCTTCTACGTTTTTTACTATGGCATCAATATCTGCTTTTGCTTGTTCCTTGGAAAAGACTTCAAACAAGTAAGCGCTATCGCTCTTTTCCTGAGCATTGGCCATTGGCATAAATAATAAAAGGCAAAAAATAGAGAATAGGGTAAATTTAATTGTTTTCATATTTATGATTATTTTATTGGATTAAATAATTGTTCACAGATTATATGTGTGCTATAAGTTGTATTTTTTTTTAAATTGCTTGTATTTTAATATAACATAATCATTAAAATGCTGATCATAATCTTCATAAAAACAAAGATTTTCAAGCCTAATATTTTCAAATCTTTTTTGTGCACATGGACCTAAACAAACGGGTAAGTATTTGCATTTTATACAAACATCATTTTTATATCCCGGTTTAAAATGAGTCTTTGATATTTTACTAAGGTTCCATATCATATTACCATTTTCATTAATATAACCTAATAAGTTTTTGTCTTCATAATTACGAGCTGTGCATTTATAAACTTTGCCATCATAATTGATATGAGCGTAATTAAACCTGTCCGCATAACATACACATCCTTTATTGATTTCTATAAAAGAATCCTTTAAATTAAATCCAGCATCTACACATTTTGTAGCAAACTGAATCATTTTATCATTAATGGGGCGTCCTTCTTCGTTATATGTTTGCCAAACTCGCTGTAAATCTATAGAAATTTTGCTCTTTACAATTTCAGGGAAACAGTCAAAAATATCATCCAGACCGTTAAATGTTTCATCTGTATAATTTATTCTTAAAATTACATGTGCTGTGGGTATTTCATTTAATAGTATGTTGATATTTTCAATGATTTTATCAAAACTTGGGTTTCCATTATTATTTCTTACTTTATCATGCTGTTTTTTATTACCATCAATAGTAATTTGGAAATTAAATAACTCAATGTCTTTGAGCTGAGATATTATTTGTTTATTCAATAAATAAGCATTGGTTGTTACTGAATTCATAAACTTTAAATTCTTGCTTAACATAAGATTCTTCAATTTAGATGATAAGGGATAAATTATTTTATCAAATAACAATAATGGTTCTCCACCAAACCAACCTAAATTTAGTCCTGAAATTTGACCTGTCTCCGTTAGTTTTTCCACAAACTTATAGATTAAATCTGAAGTTGATGTACTCATAAAGCCTGGACGGCGTTTTTGATAGCAATACCAGCATTTAAAATTACATTGTAGCGTAGGATTAATAGTTAATTTATAAAAATTATCCAAATAAACATCCCGAATATTTCGATAATTAATAATGTCAATTTCATTAATCTCATCCTTAAGAATAAATCCCCATTTATAAAAGATTTGAAACAGACTATTCATTTCTTCTTCAAATCTTTTCAGATCAATCAAAAAATTTTGTTGAAGTTTATTAAATTCCGCTTTTTCAAAACTAAAAATTCCACCAGAAATAGAATTAAAACAAATAATCCTATTATTATAATTTACAAAAGAGTTATAATTACTTAATTTAAATTTCATTTTATTATTTAATTAATAATATAATTATAAAATTATGAATGTTTTATTAGTATATAAATTTATAATGAAAAAAAGAACTCCATTTATTTATAAATGGAGTTCTAATGCTATGTGCAATTAACTGCAACCTTTTGTAGCAGGTGGTGGAACATTTGAGCAAGCTATGCCATCTGTTGAAGTACACGGTTTTGTGTTTTTACAAAATGCTATATTATTGGCTTCATCACTTACTCCTAAGGTTCCTAAGGCTCTTAATTCATTTAAGGTTTCATGGCCTCCGCTAATAAGTTCGAGCTCTTTAGCTGAAAGTTTATTTTCTTTATTCATATTAATTATTTTTTGAAAATTGTTTTAAAATGCAAAAAGATTTTTACCATGTAGTTTTTAATTCCTAAAAATATCGGAAGGACCTCAAACTACTCTGGTATAAAAAATACAGTATGCCACTGGCATTCCGTTTGGAGGTTCATTTATTTTTTTATCTTTGCAGGCCTTCTTCGGTTTTAGGTTATACTTATTCATTTGCGTGTTAAAGTATGCTCCCGGAGGAGGTTTTTTAATAAGAAAAGGATGCCTGGTCCTTATTTTGCAAGTTTTTTAAATTCTTATTAAAAAACATTACAAATGTTGGAAAATAAAAACTAAGATCAACAAAAATCATATAAACGTAGCAAGATATTAATTTATCGTCGTAATTAATTGTTTTTCTGTGTTATTTTTTTATAAGAAATTTTATGTTTTTTCGGAATATGTTAGCGCAATACCTGATAAATAAATGTGTCCTTCGATAGGCAACAGGAAGTTCGGTATTATCATTAAGAATAACTATTCGTTTATGCCCGTTCGCATAAGTATTAATGTAACTGATATTCACCAGATAGCTTTTATGTATCCTGAAGAAAACACTAAACCTCTTTAATTGGTTTTCAATTTCTTTTAACGGTTTACTTACTGTTGTTTTTTTACCAAAAATATCATATATCATCGTATAACAACCTTCGGCTTTGCAATACAATATGTTCGTTGCCGGTATTCTTTTATAGCTGATATTATCTTTTATTATTAAATCAGTTTCCGCTATTTTTTCAGCTTTTTCTTTTTTTACCATAAGTTTACATTTTTATAAATCAGGTAAAGTTTATTTAATAAACTACGTATTGAATTTTTAAAAACATCATGTAAAACAAGCTTTTATAACTATAGATATTCTGCAACTAAATACGCCTCGAAATTAATATATCTATTAATGCAAATCACATAAATGCTATTGAAAAAAAGAAAAAATATTTTTAATTTATCATTGTGTTGAGAAACAATACACTGATATTATGATAAAACCAGATGAAATTAATTTTATTAAAAATTTATCCTAATGAAACGATATAATAGTCTGAGTTTGGGATAAAAATCTTAATTTAAAAGACAAAGATTGTTTGATTATAAGGCATATTTATTGCCGTCCCATTTATGGGACGGATAAAAGGAGTCAGCTATTTTGGCTTTAGCCACATTTTTCTGCCTTTTTGTTGGGCTAAAGCCAAAATCTGTTTGTTTTTTTAATTCCGTTGACTAAAGTCAACGGCAATGAATATTGTTTTTCATCTGTTTGTATAAAATCTTATCCCGAATTCAGGTTGATAGCATCCTTTAAATAGGGAATACTTTTTTGTCTTTCTTCACTTTTTAATTTGAAGAAGATTTATTTTATTATAAATCTGACATAATAGAATTTGATGAGGGCTGAAATTGATTTAAATTATTCTGAAATCAATTTGGAATATTCCAAAATTCATTTTATTTGCTCCAAAATTATTATAAATAACATAAAATCAATTGTAAATATCCTTAAACCAATTGTAAATGTTCTAAAACTAATTGTAAATGTTCTAAAACCGATTGTAAATAATCTAAAACTAATTGTAACTATACAGAAACCAATTTAAAATATCTCAAAATTCATTTTATATGCACTGAAATTGATTGGAAATGGTCTGAAACCAATTTTATATGCACCGAAATTGATTGAAAATGTTCCAAAATCGATTTGAAATGTTCCAAAATCGATTTGAAATGTTCCAAAATCGATTTAAAACTGACTAAACGTCATTTGAAATGTCCCGAAATCAATTTAAAATGTCTTGAAATCGATTTAAAATGTTCCGAAATCAATTTAAAATGTACTGAAATTGATTTGAAATGAGCTGAAATTGTTTATAGTATGTTTTTTTTATAATCTTCCATGCTTAGGAAGTGTTTGCAGAAGGCTGTTTCCTCCTGTTTGTGGTTGGAGCATACAATGATGAGCCGGTCGGCCGAATAGTCGTTGATTAAATTGTGATACCATTCCGTTCCCTGCCGGTCGAGGTTGGTGCAGGGTTCGTCTAATAGCAGGAGAGGGGTATCGCTCAGGATAGCGAGCGCCAGCTTCACCCTTTGTTTCATTCCCGAGGAATAATATTGCAGTTGCCTGGATTCCGATTTCGGGAAAGCAAGCATTTCGCAGATTTGATCCGGAGTAAATTGCTCCACGAAAGGTTTAAATTTCTGATGAAAATGCAGCATTTCGGGCAGGGTGAATTCTTCGATAAGCTGTTGGTAAGGCGTAGCAAGGGTGAGATAGCGGAAAATATTGTCGGGAGCAATTATTTTATCACCATACTCGTAGTTAATTTGGCCTTCACTGGGAGTAATATTACCGGCAATGAGCTGAAGCAGGGTTGATTTTCCCGAACCGTTAGCTCCCACGACTGCATATTGGTTGTTACTGTTAAATTCATAGTCAAGGTTCCTGAAAATCCAATCGGAATTAAAACGTTTACCGGTTTTTGTGAGTGCGATTTTCATGCCTTAGGTATTAAAAAAGCCACGATTATTCCGTGGCTTATTCAATCAAATGTTATTGTTTATGGCTGTTGTCCGCGGGTATATCCTTTCATCACTCCGCGGCTTGAATTGCTGATAAACGAAAGTATCTCGTCGCGTTCGGGCGTTGCCGGCATTTCGCGTTCTATCATATCGCAAGCCTGAGTTATATTTAATCCCTTTGCGTAAATATAACGGTACAAATCCTGAATTTCATTGATCTTTTCGCTCGTAAATCCCCTTCTCCGCAATCCGATAGAATTAATACCGACATAAGCTAAGGGTTCGCGGGCTGCCTTGGTGTAGGGAGGAACATCCTTACGAACCAACGAGCCTCCGGAGATCATGGTATGAGCGCCTATGGTAACAAACTGCTGAACTGCCGTCATGCCTCCAATGATAGCCCAGTCTTCAATTTTTATATGCCCGGCAAGGTTAGTAGTATTGCCAAGAATGCAATTATTACCTACAATGCAATCGTGTGCAATATGCACATACGCCATCAAAAGGCAGTTATCGCCTACCACCGTTTCCCAGTTGGCTTTCGTTCCGCGGTTAACGGTAACAAATTCCCTGATGGTAGTATTGTTTCCTATTCTTACGATGGTATCTTCGTTATCATATTTCAGATCCTGAGGAATAGCGGCAATGACGGCTCCTGGAAATATCTTGCAATATTTTCCAATACGCGCGCCTTCCATAATGGTAACATTGGAACCTATCCAGGTTCCGTCGCCTATTTCGACATTGCGTTCAATATTAACAAAGGGCTCGATAACTACATTTTTAGCTAACTTAGCTTGAGGGTGGACGTAGGCTAAAGGTTGATTCATGGGGCTATGTTATTTTTTTTTAATAATCTGTGCAAGCATTTCGGCTTCCATTACTATTTTACTTCCCACATAAGCTGTGCCTCTCATGTGGCCTATTCCCCGGCGGATAGGTGAAACAAGATTTAAGTCAAACACCAGCGTATCGCCGGGTACCACGCGTTGGCGGAAGCGAACATTATCTATCTTCAGGAAGTAGGTAACATAATTTTCGGGATCGGGAACGGAACTCAGCACGAGAATGCCTCCTGCCTGAGCCATGGCTTCAATTTGAAGTACACCTGGCATCACGGGTTCGTCGGGAAAATGTCCCATAAAAAAGCCTTCGTTCATGGTAACATTCTTTACGCCTATCACGTGATGATCGTCCATTTCCATTATTTTATCAATAAGCAGGAATGGCGGGCGGTGAGGAAGAATGTTTTTGATAGCGTTAATATCGTAAAGCGGCGCTTTCGTCAGATCGTATTTGTGAACTTTGCGTGTTTTTTTAGTTTCGCGTATCTGTTGTTTGATAAGCTTTGCAAACTGAACGTTGGAATGATGGCCTGGCCGATTGGCAATAATATGTCCTTTGATAGGCATTCCTACCAAAGCAAGGTCGCCCAGAACATCGAGCAGTTTATGGCGTGCAGGTTCGTTGTTGAAGAGTAGTTTAACATTATTCAGGATACCTTCCTTCAAAACTTCCACGTTGGGTTTATTGAAAAATTTTGCCAGCCGGTCCAGTTCGTCTTTTTCCATCAAACGGTTAACAAATACAATGGCATTATTGAGGTCGCCGCCTTTGATCAGGTTGTTTTGGATAAGATATTCCAGTTCGTGCAGAAAAACGAATGTACGGCATGGAGCGATTTTGTCTTTAAAATCATCAATATTGAAAAGTGTGGCATTTTGAGTATCCAATACGTTGGAACCATAATCTATCATCACCGAAAGACGGTAATCCATGCTTGGTATGGCAATCATTTCAACTCTTTTTTCGGAGTCGGAATAGGTGATATTGGAAGTAATTTCAAAATATTCGCGGTCGGCATTTTGTTCAACGATGCCTGCTTCAAGCAACGCTTCTACATAAAATTTTGAACTGCCATCGAGGATGGGAGTTTCTTCACAATCGAGTTCAATCAGGCAGTTGTCGATTTCCAAACCGGCCAGGGCAGCCAATGAATGTTCTACGGTGAGTATCTGAACGCCGTTGTGTTCTAAGGTAGTGCCACGGGCTGTTTCTACAACATAATCAACATTGGCATCAATCACAGGTTGCCCTTCAAGGTCAATTCGTTTAAATTTATATCCGTAATGTTCGGGAGCAGGATTATAAGTCAGCGTAACCTCTTTCCCGGTATGTAATCCCGCGCCTTTAACGGTTACGGGCTTTTGAATTGTTCTTTGTTTTTCAGTCATTTCAGTAAAATCAAATATTGTTTGCAAAAGTAAACTTCTTCTTTGTTATCTGTTTATTTTTGCTCATTTATTTTTTTAAGTTGTTTTTCCAATTCATTGATACGTTCAACCAATTTTGGAAGATTTTTATAATAAACGATGGAGCGTTTGGCAATACTTACATCCAGTGCAGGAGATCCTAACACCACATCGCCTTCTTTAATATTGCTTCCGATACCTGATTGTGCACCTATCTGTACTTTATCGCCGATGGTAATATGCCCGACAATTCCTACCTGCCCGCCGATCATGCAGTTTTTTCCGATTTTTGCCGATCCTGAAACGCCGGTTTGTGCGGCAATAACCGTGTTTTCGCCGATTTCAACATTGTGAGCTACCTGGATAAGGTTATCCAGCTTTACTCCACGCCGGATGATGGTTGACCCTAAGGTTGCCCTGTCTATGGTTGTGTTTGCTCCGATTTCAACATTATCTTCGATAATCACATTACCTATCTGTGGCACCTTTTGATAATTATTGTCCTCCTGAGGAGCAAAACCAAAGCCATCAGCGCCGATGACGACTCCGGCATGCAACGTACAGTTATTTCCGATTACGTTATCTGAATAAATCTTAACTCCGGCAAACAGGGTTGTATAGGTTCCGATTTTTACATTTTCGCCGATAAAAACCTGAGGATAAACTTTGGCATTATCATTTATCACAGCGTTTTCGCTGATTACGGCAAATTCGCCGATATAAACGTTTTTACCGACGGTTGCCGAAGGAGCAATGAAAGCTTTTTCGGAAATGCCGGTTTTATTGCGGTTGATTTGATCGTAAATTTCCAACAGTTTAGCGAAGGAAGTGTAAGCGTTTTCAACTTTTACCAGCGTGCATTTCAGCGGTTTTTCAGGGACAAAAGTCTTATCAACAATTACCACCGACGCTTCGGTAGTGTATATGTATGGCGTATATTTTGGATTAGCCAGAAAGCTAAGGCTGGATGGTTCCCCATGTTCGATTTTTGATAATTTAGTTACGGTTTCTTCGGGATTACCATCAACCACACCTTCCAACAAGGCTGCTATCTCTTTGGCTTTGAATTTCATCTGCTAAATTACTTTTTATTAAAAAAACGTTGCAATTTACCAAAAAATACAATCATTAATAATAATAATTGAGCTAATGGTTATTCTGAAATTTAAACCGTTGCTAACAACTCATTTCACCGGCATTTTTCATGGCTGATAAAAGGCTGTAGGCTCCTTTGGTTACTATTTTGACCATCTTTTTATCAATATGTTCGGGCAAAACGACTTCAGTATAACCGTTATTACTAACTCCCGTTTTCACCTCCACCTGTTCAAAATCGTTAACCACTTTCTGGCCTTCGTTCCGTTTGCCTTTGTAGATGAAAATGAATTTTTTATCATCAAAACTTACAATAGCATCGTTTGGCAGGGCGTCGGTCTGGTTATTTTCAGTTTGAATAAAAGCATTAACAAACATGCCCGCAACCAGTCCGCTGGTTTTTGAATTTATTTTTGCATAAACTTTTACCGTTTTGTCTTCATTGATGGCTTTGCCTATCTGAAAAACCGTTGCCGTTTGTGTTATTTCCGGATTGTTAGAAAGAACAAAATCGAGTTTTTGTCCGTTGGACACCTTTGTAATATCTTTCTCAAAAAGTGTCAGTTCCAAAGTGGCATCCTGATTATTAATTATCTCAAATAAAACATCGGTGGGGTTGATGTATTTTCCGATTGCCGCATGGGTGGTTTTTAAAAAACCACTGATGGGTGATATAATTTCAATTTCGCGGGTTATTTTATCTTCTCTCAATTTATGAGTATTGATGCCGATCATGGCCAGCTTTTGTTCCAGAGCCGCAATTTTAACCTTCAGATTTTTATATTCGGCAAGCGATTGTTGATACGACTTGGCTGAACTTACGTTTTCCCTGTAAAGTTCTTTCTGCCGTTTGAAATCGGAATCAAGGTATTCCAATTGATTTTTGCTTTCCAGATACGTTTGCTGGAGGTCAATAAACTCAGCATTTTCAATGGTTGCCAGGATTTGTCCTTTTCTTACAGGACTGCCTTCAACGAGAACGCTTTTTTTAACATAACCGCCCATGCTGGCACAAACGGAAACCATATTTTGCGGTGGAAATGTTATTACGCCGCTGACTTTAATGGTATTGCTGAGTACTCTTTCTTCGAGAGAACCGAGGGCTATACCTGCAATTTTGTATTGATCGTTGTTTAATTCCACTGTATTCGCGGGAAGCACTTCGTGCTGGTCATCTTCTTTTACTGTTTTGCTTTTGCAGGAAAAAAGGATGGTTATGGTTAGTAGAGCGATAATTTTAATTGTTTTCATTTTTCTGTATTTTTATTTTGTACCGATAAGATATTCTATTGAGATAATTGCCTGATTATAACCATTCAGATTTTCAAGATAATCAGATTCTATTTCGAGCGCTTTTTCAATGTTCTGAATATATTCCACATAATTGATGCTGCCGCCGAAATAACTTTTGCCTGCCTGTTTGATGATAAGTTCCGATTGCGGAAGAGCTGTCTTTTCATAAAAATCGAGCGATGTCTTGTATTTCTGATATTCTTCGTACAGTTCAGCCAAATGGTTGTTCATTTCGTTCTGCGAATATTCCAGGTTGTTTTTGGCAATATTTTCGTTAATTTTTGCCGCCTGTATTTTTGCCGCCTGAGGACTAAACCACAAAGGAATTCTTATTCCGGCCTGCAATCCGGTAAACCTGTCGCTGGAGGAATAATAATGCGATTCGCCATTTGCTTCCTGATAACCGATGATAGACTGGCTGAAATAGCCTATGTTGAAATCGGGGTAAAGTTTTGCGCGTTCCACACCGGTTTCTCTGTGGCTGATTTCAATTTGCTGACGCAACAACGCTAACGAGGGATTTTCTGCCAAAGCAGAACTATCGGAAGGTAAAATTAAACTCAGTTTTACCGGCGATGATTCAGCGATTGCAATATCTTCTTTTTCATTTAGCATGGTTTGCAGCCGTTTGCCAAAAATGGTTATATCCGAAAGGATTTGGGACTTTCGTGTCTTCAGCTCCATCAACTGGGTTTCGGCAGACGTTTTTTCAAGCAGAGGACTTTCGCCTTTTTCAACTCTCAGGGAAGCTGCCTTATAAAATTCAGTATAAAGGCTATCCTGATGGTCGAGTTGCTTTAACCGGGCATTAAGATAAACTAATTGGTAATACGTGGCTTTTACGTTGCATTGTATTTCCTTTTTAGTGGCTGCAAGTTCTGTTTCTGAAAAGTTAACATTGGCTTTTGCTAATCGTGTTTGATTGATATACAATCCCGGAAACGAAAAATCCTGTGAAATACTGATGTTGTTATCTTTCTTCAATGAGTTGCTTTGACCATAAACCAGGTCAATATTCGTTTTTCCGATATCCCAGGCTGTATTCACAAGTTTCTTCTGCAAATCCACATGCATGGTTGCCGATTTGATATTGCCGTTATTTTGTAATGCCTGGTTAATTGCCTGTTCCAGTGTAATGGTTTTTATCGTTTTTTGCTGAGCCATCACTCCTTGCGAAAACATCATGGATGATCCTATCAACAGAATAGCAATAAGGCTTTTTGAAGTTATGCCTGAATTGATTTTCTTTTTATTGGAAAACAGGATGTAAAGCACCGGAAGTACGATAAGCGTAAGCAAGGTAGCCGAAATTAAACCGCCGATAACAACGGTGGCCAATGGTTTTTGCACTTCAGCGCCAGCCGAAGTGGACAATGCCATGGGTAAAAATCCCAATGAAGCCACCGAAGCGGTAATGATTACCGGACGTAGCCGTGTTTTCATTCCTTTGCGAACCCTTTCATAAATATCGGTAATGCCACGCTCGTGTTCCAGTCGGTTAAATTCGGCGATTAACACGATGCCATTAAGTACCGCCACGCCGAACAGTGCAATGAATCCTACTCCTGCCGAGATGCTGAAGTTCATATTGCGTAAATACAACGCCGCTATTCCGCCTATGGCCGAAAGCGGCACGGCAGAATAGATCAAAAGGGTTTGTTTTATGGAGTGGAAGGTGAAAAACAGCAAAACAAATATCAGCAACAAGGCTACGGGAACGGCGATGGCTAATCGTTGTTTGGCTGCTTCCAGGTTTTCGAACTGGCCTCCGAAGGTAACATAATAGCCTGCGGGTAGTTTCAATTGTTTATCAATCTTTGTCTGCACTTCATTGATAATTGTCTGCACATCCCGGTTGCGCACATTAAATCCAACGTTGATTCGTCTCCGAGTGCTTTCGCGCGAAACCTGTGCTGTACCATTTTTGATTTCTACCGAAGCAATCTGGTCCAATGGTATCTGGTTACCATTAGGCAACGGAACGTACATGCTTTTAATGTATTCAATATCATTCCTGAAATCTTTATCGAAACGGACTACCAGATCGAAACGTTTTTCTTCATCATAAACCACACCGGCGGAATTTCCTGCGAAAGCAGTCTTGAGCAAATCGTTCACGTCGGCGATGTTTATTCCGTATTGCGCCATCTTTTCGCGGTTATAAACCACCTGCACCTGCCCCGATCCGGTAACTTTTTCCACATTGATATCCACTATGCCGGGAATGGTTTTAATGATATTTTCAACCTGTGAGGCTTTTGTAGCAAGTGTTTCCAGATTATCGCCAAATATTTTTATGGCCACGTCCTGTTTGGTACCGGTCATCAGTTCATTGAACCGCATCTGGATAGGTTGCTGAAATTCAAAAACTACTCCGGGAAGAACCGCAAGGGCTTTCTCCATCTTTTCCATCATTTCTTCGCGTGAAGAAGCGCTTGTCCATTCGCTTTTATCCTTCATCACAATGATATAATCGCCGGTTTCCATAGGGGTAGGGTCGGTAGGTATTTCGGCGGCGCCTATTTTACAGATGGCATGTTTTACTTCCGGAAACTGAGACATCAGTATTTTATTCGCTTTTTCAACGGTTTCGGTGGTATGTTCAAGCGAACCGCCCTGGAGTGTGATTACCGATGATGCCAGGTCGCCTTCTTCGAGATTGGGAAGAAATTCGCCTCCGAGTGAATTATATAACAATATACTTAGCACAAATAATACTACCGAAACGATGACGACCGTAATTTTTCGCTTTAGCGCAAGGTTTAACAAAGGCTCAAAAGCCCGGTGTAAACCAGCCATTATTTTATCGGAGATATTGGGTTTCCGTTGAGTTGACGGACTTAAGAATAATGCTGATGCCACCGGCACATAAGTTAACGAAAGTATCAACGCTCCGATGATGGCAAAGCTTACCGTTTCGGCCATCGGGCGGAACATTTTCCCTTCTGTTCCAACCAAAGCGAGTATCGGCAGGTATACGATAAGGATGATGATTTGTCCGAAAGTTGCCGAATTCATCATGCGTTTTGATGAATGATACACTTCTTCGTCCATCTGATTTTTGGAAAGTTTTGTTATGCCCGATGCAGCTAATTTCCCCTGCGTAATACGGTGAACCACACTTTCGACGATGATCACCGCTCCATCAACAATCAATCCGAAATCGAGGGCGCCAAGGCTCATCAGATTGCCCGATACTCCAAAAAGATTCATCATGGAAACGGCAAAAAGCATGGCTAACGGAATAACCGATGCCACGACGAGCCCTGCCCGTAGGCTTCCCAACAATAAAACCAAAACAAAGATGACGATCAGCCCTCCTTCGATCAGGTTTCTGGAAACGGTTCCTATGGCGCGGCCAACCAAGTCGGTGCGGTCGAGATAGGGCACTATTTCTATACCTTCGGGTAATGATTTCTGAACAGTTTCTATCCTTTTTTCAACGTTGGCAATCACCTGCGAACCATTTTCGCCTTTGAGCATCATCACTACGCCGCCTACGGCTTCGCCGATGGTATCTACCACAAACGTACCATAACGTGGCGCACTTCCGAACTGCACTTTAGCCACATCGCGTATCAGCACAGGCAAGCCATTGCTTGTTGTTTTCACCGGTATTTGTTCTATATCGCTTAATGAGCTGACCAATCCGATGCCACGGATAAAAAAGGCTGTAGGATTCTTTTCAATATAAGCGCTACCGGTGTTTTGATTGTTTTTGCCAAGGGCATTAAAGATGTCTGTCAGGCTGATGTTCATGCTGTGTAGACGTTCGGGGTTTACGGCTATCTCATATTGTTTCAGCATTCCGCCATAGCTGTTCACGTCGGCTACCCCGGGAGTTCCCAGCAGTTCGCGGCGAACGATCCAGTCCTGTGTCGTGCGCAAATCCATGATGGAATAATGATATCCGGGTTTTACGCGAAGGAAATACTGGTAAATTTCACCCAGTCCGGTGGATACCGGAGCCAGCTCTGGCGTAGTTAGTCCTTCCGGGATTTGACTTTCGGCTTCACTCAACCGCTCGCCGATGAGTTGCCGTGCTTTGTAAATGTCTACATGATCTTTAAACACGACGGTTACTACCGACAATCCTAACCTCGAAATGGAACGAAGTTCAATGATGTTGGGGATATTTACCACGGATATTTCGATGGGTGCCGTGATAAATTGTTCCACCTCGTTGGCTGCCAGTGTGGGTGCAACCGAAATAATCTGCACCTGGTTGTTGGTGATATCGGGTACGGCATCCACCGGCAAGCGGGTGAGCGAATATATTCCCCAGCCAACCAGAAACAGCATCATTAACCCGATGATTAGTTTATTATTTATAGAAAAGCGAATAATTTTATCTATCATAAGTATTGATTTTAGCGCTGGATATAGTGAATCCGCGCCGGATGATTAATTAAATCAAGCCCAAACCATAAGGTTACGGTTATACCGTAAACGAAGGGCTAAAAAAACTTTTTGGAAAAGGGATAATTATTAACAGGCTAACTTAGGCGGTTGCCAGATAGGCGTTACTACTTCGGCCAGATGTACTTCTTTAATCCGGTATGCCAGTATTTGAGGGATAGTATATATGCCATCTAATGTCAGCTTAGTTCCCGTAAGGGTATTCACCTGGCAACAGTTGCACACGCAAAACGGAGAACAGTGATGACAACATTGATCATGCTGGGCGCTGTTTGCACTTTGCTCTGTATGAAAAGTTTTATCGGAATGCTCACCATTATCCCTGCATGGAAATCCGCAGAGAATGATAACGTACATCGATAATATAAAGCAAAACAATTTCATTGTGGCAAAAGTAACTTTTTTTTAAAATATACAGTTAAAATTTTTATCTGTCTTTTGTTTTAAGTAATTGGACAAATAGAATGTCGTATATCAAAAAAGAATAGGACGTGGATTCCACGGAAAAAAACAGATGAACGCTGATCATAATACAAACAGATTTAACGCTGATTCTATTCATGCAAGCATGAATAATAAGAACGGATATATTTGAAAATCATTCCGGCTTGTCGGAATTAAAATCCGTTTTTAATCCGCTATTTTCAGTAAAAATCCGTGTTCTATTTTTAAGGTTTCCAAATTTAATTATACGACAATTTATAGGTACTATTACTTACCTGTTTGATCTGAAAAAAAATAAAAAAGCCTGCGGTGGTATCGGCAGGCTTTGGGCTTTTATTAATCAACAAAAGAAATTACTTCAGTTTTTAGTATTTTCTACGGAAAGGTTTCTTGCGGTCTTTTTGCCATTTGTTGTCGTCGCCAAACGATTTTTTCCCGGCAAAACCTTCTTTTTTTCCGTAGCCACCCGATTTTCGTTCACCTCTGTCGGAGCTGCGTTTTTTGTCACTCTGGCGATATTCGGAACCGGAGTTGCTGCGCGGTCCTTTGTCCTGATAGCGACTTCCTCTGGAAGGCTTTTCGTACGAGTCGGCCATAGGTTCGGCAACTTCAACTTTGATCTCGCGGTCGTTGTAAGTCTGGTTTTTCATTGACGAAAGAACGAGTGGAAGATATTCGTTTTCCACTTCAAAGAAGGAGAAACTGTTTTTGATATCAATTTTACCGAGGCGTACTTCGCGGGTATGAGTAACATCGTTGATGAGTCCGATGATGTTTTGCGGACCTATGCCATCCATACGGCCAAGGCTGATGAATAAACGTGCATAGCTTTTGGATGAAGAGGAACGTTTGCTGCTACCGCGTGATTCTTCCCTGCTTTCGTCAATATTGAGGTCGGGAGCATTGCGGTAGTAATCGAGGAAACGGTTGAATTCCATGGATACAAAACGTTTGATAAGATCTTCGCGTTCGAGCCATTCTAATTTTTTAAGGATGGCGGGCATAAAAGAGTCAATTTCTTTATCGTTAACATCCACTTTTTCCATACGGTCGATCATGTGGAAGAGTTGCTTTTCGCATACTTCTTTTCCACTGGGAATTTTCGACTGACGGAAGGTTTTACCTATCTGTTTTTCTATTTGTTTTATGATATGTTTTTCCTTCAGATTGATAATGGCGATGGAAATACCCTGTTTTCCTGCTCTGCCGGTACGTCCGCTGCGGTGGATATACTGTTCGTTTTCATCCGGAAGATTATAGTTGATGATATGGGTAAGATCGTCCACATCGATGCCACGGGCAGCAACGTCGGTAGCTACGAGCATCTGAATGTTACGTTCGCGGAATTTCTGCATCACACTGTCGCGTTGTGCCTGCGATAAATCGCCATGCAGAGAGTCGGCGCTGTAACCATCCTTTATTAACTTGTCGGCCACTTCCTGTGTTTCCATACGTGTACGGCAAAAGATAATGGCGTAGATGTTTGGATTAACATCGGCTATACGTTTAAGGGCAAGGTAACGGTCTTTGGCATGAACCACATAATAGTAATGGTTCACATTTTCGGCTCCCGAATTACGCGTGCCTATGGTTATTTCCACAGGGTCGTGCATATATCCGCGGGCAATGCGTTCCACTTCGCGTGGCATGGTAGCCGAGAACAACAACGTCTGTTTGTCTTCGGGTGTTTGCGAAAGTATCGAATTGAGGTCTTCCTGGAAACCCATGTTCAGCATCTCGTCGGCTTCGTCGAGCACTAAGGATTGAATGGAAGATACATCAACGGCACGGCGTTTCGACAAGTCGAGCATACGCCCGGGCGTAGCTACAATAATCTGTACGCCTTTTTTAATCTGGCGTACCTGGGTGTCAATGTTTGCACCGCCATATACGGCAACAACAGATAAACCTTCGATGTATTTTCCAAAATTTTTGAGGTCGTTTGTGATTTGCATGCAAAGTTCACGGGTAGGGCAGAGGATTAATGCCTGAGGTTTGTCGGACTTCGTGTTAATGTTTTGGATAAGGGGTATTCCGTAAGCGGCGGTTTTGCCTGTACCTGTTTGTGCCAGGGCTACCAAATCGCTTTTATCGCTTAATAATACGGGGATTACTTCTTCCTGTACAGGCATAGGAGCATCGAAGCCCAAAGCGGTAAGGGCTTTTAAAATTCTTGGATCAATACCCAAGTCGGTAAATGAGGTCATTAGGAAATATTTAATTGAGCGGCAAAGATACGCAATTTCTTATTACCACGAACTATTTTATTTCTGATATGCTGGACTTTATTTATTTAGGAGAGCGTAGGGCAGGTTTTGTTCCTACTTATTTTCAAAAACCAATTGACCATTACAATGCACACTCCGCAATGTGGAGCCGGTTCCTCCTGATGAAATGATATCAATTCCATCATCCGTACAGTCAAAACCTTCAAAATTGGTATCTAACAATCCCAATAACGAACCAATCCCTTCTATCCAGGTTCTTGTAGAAGAGGGGGGAAGGCATTTGTAGTTTAATGCGATCTTTTTTCTATTACTGTTGTTCACTACGATGTTTTCAACAGAAGCAACGGTAAGCTTTTGTTCGAAATAACCGTTTTTTATAGTAACGGTATCGCCCTGCAGCACGCCAAAGTCATAGATAAGATACTCTGTTGCATCGTAAACGTCGAGCTGATAAACTTTACCGTCGCTGGTTTCACGCAGGTATGCGACTACTGTTTCTGTATTGTTGCCTGCCGTTATATTTTTACTCATCACCGATTGATAAACTTTGGAACCAAACACGGAATCTTTGCCGATACGGTATTCAAATATTACGGGACGATATGCATCTTTATTAAAACGTTTTTCAATGGTCCATCGTAAACTGGTATCAATAATTGGAGTATAGGCGTTTGAAACCTGTTTGTCGTTATTTTTTGTGCAGGCTATTGTGCATATCAGAAGGCAAATAGAAGCGAATGCTGTAAATTTTAATTTCATCGTTATACTCCTTATCAAGTTGATTTTAATTAAAATAAATCTGTTCCCTGCTCACCGGTTATGAAGCTGAAATCGTTTTATACGGTGTTATCCGACAACAAAAGAAAATCTAATGCAAATCTATAAATAAAATCTGATATACCTTTCCTATCAGGATAAATATTTTTTAAAAATATTTTAAGCCACTGCACTGTGTCCTTTGTGGTTAATTTTTAAAGTGTCGGATCACAAAGTTGCACAACGTTACACAATGAGGAAAAAGAGTTTCTTTTTTGACCCCATCCATCCGGTACTACTGGGGCTGACTAAAAAATCTATGAATCCTTTATGTAATCCTTAGAGCCCTTTGTGGTTAATTTTTAAAGTATTGGATCACAAAGTTGCACAATGAAGAAAAAGGAATAAAAGAGTTTCTTTTTTGACCCTACCCATCCGATATTCTCCTGATATTCGGCATACTCCACCCTCCCCTCACGAGGGGAGGGCCGGGGAGGGGTCCCAAACTATTTACATCATAAATGATTTTATTTTATCAACAGTGCTTCTGATATTTTTTAACTTCTATAATTCTTTTTTTTGACCCCACCCATCCGGTATTCTCCTGATATTCGGCATACTACACCCTCCCCTCACGAGGGGAGGGCTGGGGTGGGGTCCAAGAATATTTACATCATAAATGATTTTATTTTGGCAATAACGCTTCTGATATCTTTTAACTCTTCATTTTTTATCCTCAAGACTTTCATTCCGTGCCATTCTATTATTTCATCCCTGTGTCTATCGTGTTCCTGCTGATAATCGTGAATTTTTCCATCCAATTCAACCACTAATTTATACATTGGACAATAAAAATCGGCAACAAAAAAACGAACATCAGAAAAATTACGATCGTAAAAAATAGGATATTGACGTAAGAATCTTCCTTCTCCTAATTTATGCTTTCGCAGGTTTGCCCAAAGCAGTTTTTCCTCAGGAGTCATGTTTTTACGGAGTTTGTTTGTAATCTCTTTTATTTCCGAATACTTCATAAAATGTTGATTTTTTTTTGACCCCACCCATCCGGTATTCTCCTGATCTTCGGCATACTCCTCCCTCCCCTCGCGAGGGGAGGGACGGGGAGGGGTCCAAAATTATTTACTTCATAAGCGATTTTATTTTAGCAAAAGCGCTTCCAATATCTTTTAACATTTTAACTTTTCTTTTTTGACCCCACCCATCCGGTATTCTCCTGATCTTCGGCATACTCCTCCCTCCCCTCGCGAGGGGAGGGCTGGGGTGGGGTCCAAGAATATTTATTTCATTATCGATTTTATTTTAGCAACAGCGCTTCCAATATCTTTTAACATTTTAACTTTTCTTTTTTGACCCCACCCATCCGGTATTCTCATGATATTCAGCATACTCCTCCCTCCCCTCACGAGGGGAGGGCCGGGGAGGGGTCCAAAATTATTTACTTCATAAGCGATTTTATTTTAGCAAAAGTGCTTCCAATATCTTTTAACATTTTAACTTTTCTTTTTTGACCCCACCCATCCGGTATTCTCCTGATCTTCGGCATACTTCTCCCTCCCCTCGTGAGGGGAGGGCTGGGGTGGGGTCCAAGAATATTTACTTCATTATCGATTTTATTTTATCAACAGCGCTTCCATTATCTTTTAACATTTTAACTTTTCTTTTTTGACCCCACCCATCTGATATTCTCCTGATATTCGGCATACTCCTCCCTCCCCTCGCGAGGGGAGGGCCGGGGAGGGGTCCAAAATTATTTACTTCATAAACGCTTTTATTTTAGCAACAGCGCTTCCATTATCTTTTACACAAAAAAACCCCACTCTGCTCCTTCCACCCGCTATGGAAGGAGCATTCGAGAAAGGAGGTATTTGATGTAGAGTAGAGTGAGGTTTAGGCTGTGAGGTTTATTTCGATGGTGGTTTCCTTATTGTTTTCCACTTTAACAGATATTTCGTTGGCAGTGTACCCGG
>Ga0172381_10001779_pt1 | contig 24619 bp, 38 predicted proteins | sample Leawel6488metaG_FD_119754 | JGI IMG/M metagenome (GOLD analysis project Ga0172381, IMG submission 119754) | Leachate microbial communities from a municipal landfill in Southern Ontario, Canada - Leachate well 64-88 metaG | ecosystem: Engineered > Solid waste > Landfill > Unclassified | place... | reverse complement strand
GCAAGACGCCTATTTAAAAGGCTCTATTATTGCTACCGCTGGTTTAATTGGAGGATGGTCTATAAGTTCAAGTGCGTTATATAAAGATGGTGCCGGAGCGTCAACTTCTTCTGGAATGTCTCCATCAGATTATCCTTTTTATGCCGGAGCGACTTATACAAATAGAGCTTCCGCAAAGTTTAGAGTAACTCCAGCGGGAGATTTAACAGCGGTCGGTTCTGTGGTTTTAGGATCTTCTACAGGAGAAGTGGATTTAGGAGCGGACATAAATCGTGGCAATGTTAATTGTTGGTCTGGAATAATGTTTCATTCTTATCTACAATGGCTTCCTTATAGGATACAAGATACGGTATATCTTGACACAATTGCATATCATGTATATGTAGCAGATATAAGCGCTGATAAAACATTGTATCTGCCTGAGGAGTCAAATCTTGAAGACAATGGACAGACCATAGTACTTATAAATCCTACTTCAAGAAATTGGACAATTCATGGACAAGGGATTCCTATTGTTAGGGCAGGAGTACAAAATACATCAATTGTATTGACAGAGTATCAAAGTATTACATTGATGAAATTGGATATAGGATTGTTCCACGACGATCTTTGGTATGAGATTTCAAATTCAAATTAGTTATTTTTATATTTATTAACTTAATCAAAGTTACAATGAAAATCAAGATTAACACACAATTGAAGGGCGTCGATGGATTAACCCCGTTGACAGATCAAATGGAAAAGAGCATTCTTTCATTAAGAAGTGTTTCTATCAATTCTTTACTTATTCCAATGGAGGGGGATAAAGAAAAAGATAAATTGGACAAGTACGATCTTTATAAGAAGATACGGGACTCAGGTGAGGAGGTAGATTTACAAGCGGAAGAAATTGTTCTAATAAAAAAATGCATTCAAAAGTTCCAGCCACAGTTGGTAATGGGACAATGCTATGAGTTATTGAAGGTTTAACAGTCTAAAACTTGAATGGTATGAGTGATCATGATGTAATTCTGGATGCAATAAAAACGGTTAAGGATGCAAATGACAAAAGTCATGAGGAGATCAAGGAGGTTATTCGTTTGACAATACAGGGATCTGAAATAAAGTATGGTGCAGATTTACAAGCATTCAACTTTACCATAAGAGAATTGTCGGATACCATTAGGGAACATAATAGCCGTCTTAGAACAGTTGAGGAAAATCAAGACAAAGGGAAAGGGGTTATTAGAGAATTTCGAGACCTTAAGAAGGACTTGACATTAATAAAGAAGCGTTGGTTGCTTATCTTAACAGGAATGATTCTATTTGTCGTTGTCATTACATTCCTATATGATATTGGAGCGATCAATGATATATTATTAAAACTATTTGGAAAAATTGATTAGCAATGAATACATATTCAAAATCATCGGAAAAGAATCTGAGTACCGCACACCCAGATTTACAGGTGTTATTTCATGAAGTGCTAAAGTATTTTGATCATGCAATAACCTACGGACATCGTTCCTCTCAACTTCAATTTGATTTATACAAGAAAGGAAGGGTTTGGAATGGAGTTAGCTGGATTGTTAAGGACAGGAGTAAGATTGTCACTAACTGTGACGGCATTACTAAAAAGTCTAAACACAATAATCTACCATCAGAAGCAGTGGATGCCGTTCCTTACCCTATTGATTGGGGGGATACAGAACGATTGTATTACTTTGCTGGATTTGTTAAGGCAACTGCTTTTTCATTGTTTGATCAAGGCAAAATAACTCATCTCATTCGCTGGGGAGGGGATTGGGACGACGATACGGAAATAAAGGATGAGGTTTTTAGAGACGGTTACCATTTTGAAATTATTCTTTAATACAAACCAATAATTAAATGTCATGGCAAAATCAAAACTTTTTAGATTAAATTTGAGGGATCTGTTGAGAGGTCTTTCAATAGCACTTGTTACGGCTGTACTTGGTGCGCTACAAACAATCTTAAGTACAGGCATTCCATTTACCTGGTCAGGCATTTACACTCCTGCTGCATTAGCATTGGTATCCTACCTTTTGGCTAATTTGGTAACCAACTCCCAAGGACAGATACTTGAGGGAGATCCAACAGATGTAAATCAGGATCCAAGCAGACCTTAATATTAAATCACTGGTAATGAAAGATTTGTGGAAGTCAGGTGTGTTAGTCATTATCATTATTGGAGTGCTTTATGTTCTATATTTAAAGGAATGTAAGCACTCCATTCCTTCTATTAAGGAAGACGAAATGGTAATTAAGAAAGCTGTCTGGGATTCTATAATGGCATTAGCAAATAAACCTCCGGAAGTTAGAATAGATACCATTTGGAAAAAAGGAGAGATTGTTTATGTACCTGCAAAACCCTTACCAAAACCAATTGAGGATAAAGACAGTATCAAAGTTTATGCTGACAGTTTGGTTAATGATAGCATTGATGTTCATTACGATTTTGAGATTAAGGGAACACTATTAAGCCGTAATTGGTGTTTCTCACCTGTTGTCACGACTATAAGGAAGGATAGTATTGTTTATGTACCTAAATTAATTACTGTTGAGAATCCCTTAGCAAAACCTCGCAATGCCCTTTATGGGAATATTACATTTGGTGGAAATGAGAACAGCTTTATATTTGGAGGAGGGGTAGATCTTATGACAAAGAAACAAACTGAATTGGGATATATGTATCAAAGATTTGGATCAAACAATTTTCATAGTATCCGATTGGGAACTGTCATTAGATTTAGGAAGTGAGTCCTTTTTTATGGTATAGTCTTTTGCCTTTACAAAATAAAAGCCCCCAGCAGTGAGGGCTCTTTTTTTCAATACATTGTTTATATTCCCTTGTGGTATTCCTAATTTGGTGGAGGCTTCTAATTCACTTTTATATCTTCCAACAACAACTCCCCATTGGTTTAATGCAACAATTTCGTTCATATTAGTATCAAAATGTTCCATGCCAATTACCAAAGCCCTTTGTATATACTTTCGTACCGTGGCATAATTTTGAACATCTTCAGTATCTCTCCAATATTCTGCCATGAGTTTGTCTATAACTTTAGATATTGTCATTATATTTTTGTCAATAATAATTGTAATCTTAATTTTTCTTGTCTTGGAAGATTAAAGGGATTCAATATATTCTTGATATACATTTGCTTATGAATTTTCTTTTGTATAAGGTAATATCTTAACTTTATAAGCCTCATAGTATCTGCCGTTATAGTAATAGGCAGCAAACCTGTTAATATCACCATCCCAAATATGGCAACAGTGATTCCTATTAAAATAGTTATTTGTTTAATCCCTTGCTTTTCAATTACTATTCCATCAATATTGAAATCTCCGTCAATAATATAACTGGTATATTTCATCCTTAGATATTTTTTATCCCTTAATAACTGCAAGCGGTTTTAATTCAACTATAATCTCTACGAGGTCTGCTTGATTAGCCATTACAACATCAATATCCTTATATGCTCCAGGCGCCTCATCTAAATCAGCCACGTTCCTTATACCATGAATAATTCCTTGATCGTCCATGAGTTTTATTTCCGATTCAAGATCGAGTTTTTTCATAGCTTCATTACGCCCCATCCTTCTTCCTGCACCATGTGAGCATGAAGTAAATGACTCCTGATTGCCAAGGCCTTTAACAATATATGATAATGTTCCTTGTGATCCAGGTACGATTCCTACCTCACCAAGCCCTGCAGATGTAGCTCCCTTGCGATGAATGATCACATTATGACCAAAATGATTCTCCCAACGAGCGTAGTTGTGTGCAATATTTATCATTTTGTCATATTCAATACGACTCACAATATCTGTAAAACACCACTTAATATTTTCCATCATTAACCTTCTGTTGGCGAGAGCGAAATCCACGCAGTAATCCATCTCACACTTATAAGCCTTTGCTTCATCAATCTCTATTGGAAGAAATGCCAAATCCAATTTCTTGTTAACTACTGAATACCATCGCTCGTTTAATTTTTGAGCTACTTTATTATAATAGTCAGCAACTTTTTTACCAAGATTTCGGGAACCGGAATGTATCATTATCCATACATAACCATCTGATCCTTTTTGAATCTCAATAAAGTGATTACCACCACCAAGAGTTCCGAGTTGTTTATGAGCCGACTCTAACTCTTTTGCAACCACTTGTCCGAATGAAGAGAAAGGCATATTGCCGGAAGATTGTTTTATTTTCTGATGTGCAAATCCCACCGGCACAACCTCTCTGATCTTACCCATAATTTTTTTAAGATCATCTTTTGATATGTCTGTTAGCGATGTTCTTACAGCACACATTCCACAGCCAATATCCACACCTACCGCATTTGGGATTATAACCCCTTGAGTAGCAAGCACACCACCAATAGGCATCCCATAACCTTGATGTGCATCTGGCATAATGGCTATATGCTTATAAGCAAATGGAAGATTGGCAAGATTCTTTGCTTGCTCTATTGCACCTTCTTCAATTTCATCTAACCATAACTTGATTGGTCTTTTTTCTGTTGATACTACTTTTTTCATAACTGTACAACTTTTGAAACTCCTTTTCTTTTCTTTACTTCAAATACTCTGTCAGCTGCTTCAATAATATCTTCCTTTGAAATTCTTTCATCACTAACCATGAGTATTTGTAAATTCATTCTTCGAGATATTTCATTTATCATATTTAATACTCTATGATTCTCTTCCTCTCCTTTAAGATGTTTAAATGGTTCATCCAATATTAATATGTTTCTTGAATGAGGCTCAATCATACTGTATACTGCAACTCTTAAAGCAAAGGTAGCAACATCTATTGCCCCTACTCCTGCTGCATTTAATGGATCTACTTTATTACCATCCCTTACAAAATAAATATCACATTCGGTTTTATTTCTTCTTTGGACAAACTCTACGACTAATTCATAAGGATTAGAAAATACAGCATCAAGAGCAAGAGAAGTAATTTCAGAAATTCTAAATTGTAATTGTTTTTGAGTTTCTAAACTAACAATTCGAATTATTTCAAGTGCTTTTTCATGCTTAATTAATGAATGTTTAGAAGAGGTCAATTCCTCTTTGAGAGTTTTCAAATCTTGAGATATCTGATCTCTTTGTCCTTTTATTCGTTCCAGTCTATTTCTAATTTCCTTCGTCATGATTTTCTACCACTATTGTAACATTACCTGATCCTTCAAATATGCAATTTTGATATTTTGGATGTCCTATTGAGATATTCGTTTCCATGCAGGACAATACACACTCTCCAGTCATTTGACAATCTTTATTTTTCATTATAAAATTTAGAGGTTCTTGGGTTAAAAGAATTTCCTCTGGATCAACATACCAATCTATGTATCTTGTGCTTAACTGCCATGATCTATTTCCTCGGATCCATTCGGCATAGCAAGAATTACTATCTAAGGAAGATACGTCAACAAGATCGCACTCCATTACCAGAGAGAAAGCATAAGACGTTGCAACTAATTGATCTCCTCTCCAAATGGCCAATCCATCACTTTTATAATCGAGGATAGGTTCGTCAAAAGGACATCCTTTCTCTATTGGAATTTCTTCTTTATCAATTTCATGTAATTTGGATGGTAGGATAACTGGCTCTTCTACCATTTTGTCCAACACAGGTTTGGGTAATGCTGCTATTGCAGCGGCACCAAACATTCCTTTAAAAAATGATCTTCTATCCATTATTCATCCTCCAAACTGTTTAATTGCTCTTCTAATTCTCTTGAAGCTATTGTAATTTTCTTTTCGAGAGAATTAGTACGTTTATTTAGTTCTTCGAGTTTATTCTCTGCTTGCTCAATAGTGTCACATCCCCAAGTTTCTTTTAGTTGTCTCATTAGTATTTGCTTTTGACCGGTCAACTCAGAAACTTTTGTCTTTGCTTCATTGATTTGCTCTTTCAAATCTAACAAATCTTTTTCTGACATGCTCATGATTTTTCTTTTAAATTAATTTCTAATATTTCAATTGCCTCTACATAATTGTAAATTAAAGGATCTAAGTTTTTAATATGTATAGCATGTTCTATGTTATCAATTTTTCCTTCTTCAAAAGATATTTTTGAATGTCTTTTTGCTGACTTTAATTCCCCTAACTTCAGACGAAGTAATACTAATGGACTTGGTTGATTAGCCATGCCACTTATATTTTGGGATTCTTAATACCGGAGCAGTGAATTCACTGACTTCTGATGGATGAATCATTGCGGCATCCCTCAATTTATAAGCATAATCAGATCTCCAGTTAGGGTGTACATTTCTTAATAATTCTATTACACTCATGTAGGATACTGCAGGTTTTAATACTTTGTTAGTAGATACTACTAATCTTTCTAATTCATGTTTTAGTGAATTAGAAGGTCCTTCAAATTTTGTTCTTTTCATCTTTTTTGGTTTTCAATGGATTTATAAATTATTTTCATTACTTCTGAATCTACTTTATTTACTTTATCAAAATATTGAAGATTTTTTACAAAGCTCATGCTTGCTTTCCAATCCCCACTTAATTTAGAAATAAATGAATTAAGCCTTGCATCTCTTTTTTTCTTTTTTTCAATATGCTCTCTGCTAATTACCCCGTCTTCATATGGAAGATATTTTACCTCAATACTATTATCCTCAGCATACCAAATATAAACACATGGTTTATGATTTGTTTGACCAGCATCCATTCTCATCATAGATCCTGGATTGACTAACAATCTTCCCTTATATTCTTCTACAAAAGATTCATGGTTATCCCCAGTTAAGATTAAGTCAAATTGAGGATATTTTCTAAGTATACCTTGTGCCATGCCTCCAGTAGCACCAGGGAATGGTTTACTTATATATGTTAGATGATGCCAAACAAGTACTTTTCTTCCTCCATCATTTTCAAATATAGGAGGTTTTTGTCCCCAATGAATTCCAACTATCTCAGTGGAAGAATGACTTCCTGCAGAAGCGGAAAAAGCTCCTAACAATTCTAATTTTTTTGCAGCTTCTAATACATTTATGCCGCATTTGTTAACTAACTTTAAATTATGTTGTGGTAAATCGTGTTGACCATATACCGTATAGAAATTATTTGGAAGGTGTAGTATTGCTTTTCGTAATAAATAAGGACTTGGTTTCCAATGGTCAAATAAATCTCCTGCATGAAGGACAGGACAATCTAATTGTTTTTGTAGTTCTGAAATAAAATCTACTTTGATCCATTGTCTCTCAGAATAGTTATCAGTACGACAAACTGGAATACCTTCGCTTAGATGTATATCTGAGCAAAGTATTGTAGAGGCTATTTTATTTCTTTTTGTTCTTTTCATATTAAAGATATCTTTTTTTTGTTTCTCTTCCATAATGTTTAATATCATGAGCATCGTGAGGAACATCAAGACCACATAGAGGACATCTGTCAGGAAATGATTTATTGAATTCTCTCGACAAATCCTCATGCATTATCTTAGATTTTTTTATTGACCTCTCCGTTGACTTTATATTAGATATAAGATTACTTAGAGGTTCGTACTCGTTATTTAATATGTTTATATTTTTATATAATAGGAGTATGGCATTTACTTTATTTTCTATTGGTAATAGGGTTTTCTCTTTTTCAATCTTTTTTTTGTTAGATATGATAGAGATAATAATAGAATAAAGTTTTCCAGATTGTTTTTCATATTCCCTTTTTTTATTGTATAATTCTAAGGTGGTGTCTACTTTATTTTCTAATTCAAGATAAGGATAATATAAATCTGTTTCTATTCTATTATCATAGTAAGATGCATTAAGGTCCATTAATTTGTTAGAAGAGGTTCTTAAAGTCTTTAACTTTTTTTCCATTTCTTCTACTACCTCAAGTTCAATTTCAAATTTCTCAATGAAATCAAACTTTTTAAGTTCTTTCTTTTTATCAATTATTTGTTTTCTATTATGATCAATGTCTGATTTTAATTTTCTTATCCAAGATTGAACATTCTTTTGACTTAAATCAATCTCATCCAGTTTGGCAATTTTATTAAAGTAAGAAGCTATTTGTCCTGAAGTCTTACTTAATAAAAATGGAGAGTCAAGTTGTTGTTGTAAATTTATTTCATTAATAGTAAGGAGATTACTAACTTCCTCTGGGACTGAAGTACCGAAAGCTTTAAGAGTGTAAGATTTTCCCGAAGAAGTTTTTACAATATATAAATCTTGCTTATCTTTACTTTTATTTACACTGCCCTCTTCTACTTCTAATACCACTTTTGTTTTGTCTCCCCACCATGATTTTATTGATGATCCGGAAGGTCGATTCCAAATAACCCAACGTAATGCTCTGATAATAGCAGTTTTACCAGCGTCGGAATTACCAATAATAATATTAACTCCTTTATGAAGTTCAAGTTTTGTGTCGGAATGACTTTGGAAGTTTTGTATATCAATTGACTTAATCATGGCATTGAATTTGTACAAATTACATTACCTGATACATGATCAGGATCTAAACACATCGGGATTAACCATCTCAGATTAGGAATACAAGAAATACGATATAGGTTCTTTACAGGAACAGAGATTACTGGCTCGTCCGTTGTTGTTATGACTTCAAATTTGTGAGTGGCTACTGCTGAATAAAAAGTAACAAATGCACTTTTATCAGAGGTTGTTAAGGTACATATCTTATTCCAAAGTATAACAATAAGTCCGGTCTCTTCATAAAATTCCCTTGTCATGGCTTGGTCAGGAGTTTCATTTTTTTCTATCTTTCCTCCTACTCCATTAAGTAATCCTTTTTGCCATTCTGGTTTATTCTTTCTAATAAGAATAACATTTTTCTTATTGTGTGTAAATAAGAAACCAACCACATATTTTTTCATAATTTTACCACTTTATTTATTCTTTTTTCCATACCATCATAAATAGAATGCAACCAACTCATGATTTTATGTACAGGCACGACTCCATCGTCAGACTCAAGTAAAATAGCTCCTTCAATGTGAGTATATTGCCTTGGAAGGAAACTTACTTCATATTTAACAATCCAATGATTGATTATGAATTGATCTTCCAATGGAGTAGAAGTATCAATTATTTCTGCTTCAATTGATTTAATTGTTATTTTCATAATATGTCTGTCTTTAATAATGCGTAAATAATTGAAGCGTATGCAATCACTTCAATCCAATATGTGTGATTTTTTAGCTTAGTGAAGTAGAGTATTCCTATTATGGCAGTGGTTATAATAGCCAACCAATACTCATGTAAGGAAAATACCATGCCGGCTATTCCGCATGCTATGGCACCTGTCGCTCCAGCTACATGAACTTTAATAGTTATGTCTGCATTCCCTCCAACTGCTATCCCAGAAAATATTAGTCCAGCCCCCGCAAAGAAAAACCATCCCGAATAACTAACTACAGGAAATAGAGGGATTGCAATCCCCCACATAAACAAGGTGTACCAGATTTTGTTGGTAATATGTTTATATGAGTGCGAGATTGATTGTAGTACTCCAAATTTCATTGTAACTGGCATCACATATGCTATGAATATAGCCATTGAAATTAATAACCAAATTGTTTTTGCTTCCATTTTAATTAGATTTAATTTTTGTAATCGTTTTGTGCTATTTCTAATAACCATAAAGCGTCCGCTTCATTATCATTATTTCCTTTGTATCCCAGTCTTTCCTTTGCTGCAGCAATCATGGCTGGCTTTCCTGAGTTCCCTTTTCCAGTAGCATATTTTTTCATCTCTTGACTGGAGTATGCTCTGTACTCAATATTATGGTCTTCACATATGACTTTAATCTGTCCTTGTATCTCTGATTGAACAATAACTGCTCCAGCATGTTGCCCACCAGGACGTTCAAACACCACAACATTTATTTTTTCAGACTCTATGACTTCATTCATCTTAGCACGAAATCTTATCAATCTCATACCAATACTTTCGTCTCGTTTAGGTGTTAGATCCCATACACCATATAGTTTACGACTTACGGCATAGCCACAATGTGTGGCAGGATCTATTGCAAGTATTCTAAGTGCTTTGGGTATTCTGTCCTTGTGTTTTGTCCTTTTCATTTTCCTTGTTTATTATTTTTGGTTTCTTTGCTTCTGGGTATCTAAAATGGACTGTTACCTCACCTTGAGTCATTGTCACAACAAGTTCTTTAATTTTTTGAAGTGCTTTCCAATGCTGTGGATACTTCAGCTTCCAAAAGAACTCGTTCATTGGGTAGGCTGTCCCTCTGATTTGGGTGACCTTTGGTTTTTCCATATCTGGACAGGAATTACAGTTCTCTTCATTCCTATGTCCACATAATTCACATGTTCTATCCATTGTTAAATTGTTTATTGATGGTTTACAATTTTTTAAATCATCTATCGATGGTTTGTAATTTCTAAGAAATTCTAATTCTCTTGAATCGTCCATTATTAAATGGTTTTAAATTTAAAAAAGAAAGGCAGGGTAAAGATGTAGGATGACCAACTCATCAAAATCGCAAGTTGTGAATTTAAAAGAACGCTCCCTGCCTTTCATTTTATTTTGGTTTAAAAAATACTTCTACTTCAGCCTTTGTCCTGGCGGGATCCTCAATATAAAATATCTCAAATCCTTTATGTGCCCTATTATCTTTCAACTTTTTTAGGTTCTCATCTAAAAAGTCTTTTTCCTCCTGACTACTTCTTGGAGGGATAAAAATTATAATAACAGCCTTCATCTTCTTTTTGGTTTACGTTTGGATATAAATTTGGATTCTACTTCTTCCCATAAATCAATTACTTCAGTTTTTAATTGACTTTCCAGAGTATCATTTTCAATAGTTCTGATAGCTTTGTCCATTTCATTTGAGAGACTTTCGTCATTAAGAGTATAAACTTTTTTGTTTTTATAATCTTTGATAAATTGAAGATTTTGTCTTATATCATCAATTCCGTAGTCAAAGAGTATGGTCACCGGGGCTATATGGTATGGTTTCCAGATTGAACTTTTAAATACTTCAATGTCAACGTTTACTCCTATGACTCGAGTTCTTTCCTTTCCAGCAATCTTTTTCTTTATTCTGATTTTTTCTGGAGTATTAAATTTTAGTCTTAGGCTGGAATAAAATCCCATTGCCAAACCTCCTGGAGTGTTATATTTAGCTCCATAAGCCCCCGCGTCTGTATTTGTTCGAACCTGATTACTGGCCATCATCAAATAATTCTTTTCTTTTATGATGCGGCATGTTTTTCTTAACTGCTCACTAAAATCTTTGGCCCTTTTCATTCCCATCTTATCTCCTTCTTCCTTTTCCATTTCCATATCTGTAGACAAGGCAGCAAGGGAATCTGCAAATACTCCATTAATAATATTACGTTTATTTTTTGCCGGATTAGGAGTCCATTTTCTGATACTTCTAAAAACTTCGGTGACGGTATCAGGTACAAAGTAGTTTTCGTCAGGAATTTCCAAGCCAAACATTCTGGCAAATGTTTTATTAAGGCGAGCTTCAGGGTCATCAAATCTTACATCTCCTCCTTTTCGTTGTACCTCCCCTGCGCATTCAGATAGTAATACAGTTTTACCACTGCCATTGGGACCAAAAGCTTCTACCAATATACCACCTGGTATCCCTCCACCATGAATTCGTCCTCCTGATATAGCCAAGTCAAGTAATGTACTTCCGGTGCTAATAACCATTCCAAAGTCTCCATCATAGTCATCTTTTTTTGTAATAGGTTTTGATGCTTTTCTTTTCACCTGTTCACTAAGGGAATCTTTTGTCTTATTTCTTCTTATCATTTCTCGTTTATTCCTTTTAAAATTTTCTCTACGTCGCATTCAAGTAGCCCTTTATCTAATAAGTCTTGCCTTATTATAGCTTTAAAGTCATAAAAGGCAAGTGAGGGATTAAGTACTTTAGAAGTCATCCATTGATGATTGAGTCTACTAATTACTTGCTGTATAAGCTTGGCATCTGGTTCTTTATTTTTTTGTTTATTAATCCAGGATTCAAGTAAAGTTCGGATTAATTTTGATTTGAATGTTCCTTTTGCTAAACTATATAAAGTCAAATAACTATGAATTCGTGGAGGTAAAAATGCCCCCACGAATTTCTTAGTTGTTTTTGCTGATTGGATGTTTAACATAATTAATTTTCACTTTCATCCATACAAAGGTCATAAACCATACATTCCGCACAATCATTCATTTCGTCAAAATCTTTGCCAAATTTATGATTGTGAGGACATTTCTTTTTGATGGTTTTATCTATCGTTTCCTTTTTTTTTGCAAATGTGACGGTCTTTTTTCCTCCTCTTCATCGTCTTCATCATCATCGTCTTCATCATCATCGTCTTCATCATCGTCCTTTGATGATCTTCTTACTAATCCTTTCTTTTTCTTTGGCTTTTCCTCTTCTTCGTCTTCATCATCATCGTCCTCCTCTTCTTCGTCTTCATCATCATCGTCCTCCTTTATTGGTTTTCTTTTGGACATGACAGGCTTTTTCTTTCTCTTTGGCTCATCATCATCCTCATCATCCTCATCATCCTCATCATCATCCTCATCATCCTCATCATCATCCTCATCATCCTCATCATCATCTTTTTTCGAAGGTCTTTTCTTACGGGAAGGTTTTTCATCCTCTTCATCATCATCTTCCAAATCATCATTATCCTCTTCATCTTCCGTCTCTTCAAACTTTGCTTTCAATTCATTATATGAAAGTATATTTAATACCTCATCGAGATTAATTACATCGCTTAAAATATCTTCGGTGTATTGTTCATCTCTTTCAATGAATTCAATTTTCTTTGCTTCGGCATAAGGGTTGCCCTTTCCAATTCTCTCTGATGAAAAGCGTATCTTTAATGTTTTCCCTTCTTCGAGATCTGGAAATACCTCGTTGGCATCATTCTCTTCCAACTCATCATTTAATAAGTTTTGAAGAAGAGTCTGAGCAATATCCAAGATATAAGGCTTTTGGTCAAACCCTTTTTGATTTAGAGGAATTACATTATAAAGATTTCTTTTTGAACTGTTCATAGGAGCCAAATCTTCCTTACTTGCTTTTCCTGACTTTGCCATTTTCGCTCTGGCTTCGCAAATAGGGCATGGTTTTTTAATTGATTGTAGACATACTACGGTATCTCCATCCCCTCCACCAATCTTTCTATGAATCCAGAATGGTCTTTTGTACCACAAGTCTCCTACCATTGCTACTCCAGTATCAGAATTTCTGTCAGGATGTTTTGGATCTGTGACTTCATACGGTATAAAGTCAAGCTGTACATTTTTGGCACCTGGTTCAGGGGAGAATACATTCATTCCCTTTTTTAATTTCAAGTACCCATAATTTGATCCAGCAGATTGCTGTCTTTTAGCATCAGACGATACTTTACCTCTGAAACTACTCCTTGTACGTTTTTTTACCATTTTGTTTTTCGTTTTTAAATTGATTATTCTTGAACTTTTTTAGAAAATAATTGTTAATTTCATCAAGGACTCCTCGAGTAAGTATCCTTGCAAAAAAGTATACACAAATCATAGATGCAATTATCCATAATAAAGTTTTATATAAAGTATACCAACCTTCATTCATTTGTTATCATTTTCTTCTGGTTAATTTTGAAGCTACCCCAGCGTCTGATATTTTTTGATCTCTTTTCTTTTTTCTCTCAGAAACTAAATTTCTTGGCATCTTTGGTCCTGCAAAATATCCTGCCACATAAAGAGTGACCAAATTTTCAAGAGCAGCCTTTCTTGTAAAACTAACTTCGTTTTTAGCAATTTCTGCCATATCCAGTTCATATTGAGCACGCACCCACTCTTCTTTTGCTTTTTTATGTGAAAGATTATTCCGATAATATGCTTCAATATCTGCGGCATTAGGTTTATCCTTTCCACAGCAATGCTTAGGATCGGAATTTGCTTCTGCTATTAACTCTGCTCGAATCACTTTAACTCTTTCCTCTGCCTTGGCAAGATCTCTTTTACGAGAAGCATAAATTTTTCCATATTTTAAAGCAAGTTCTGCTTGATCTAACCACTCAATATCAAGAGCAGTCTCATCAATTTCCATATCTCTTTCGTAGTTCATATTATGAATCTCCTTCCCTTAGCATACCTTTCCAATCTCTGTTTAATTCTTTTTCAAAGACATCAGGATTAAATATTTTCCTTGCCATCTCTCTGCATTGCAACCAGTCTTTTATTCTGCCATAGCTTTGTTTTGCGACAATGATGTGTTGAATAGTGGCATAATGTAAACCATTAATGAGTAAGGTAGGCTCGTTAAAATCTTCTCGGATGTAGATGTCTACCTTTATTTTATCATACATAAATATTGAAAGAGTTTCACTTTTTGTTTGTTTTGTTGCAGCTCTTCCTAATTTAGATTTATGAAGTTCAATTACCTCTTCCTCTTCCTCATCCCAATCATCATAATCATCCCTTGCTTTCTTCTTTTTTCCATCTTCTTTATTAGTCACATCCTTTAAATGTCTTATGTCAGCCTCCTCTTCAGGTTTAGGAATTTCCAACATCTTGACATTTTTAGTTGTAGGAGCCGGAAAATCTTTCATAAACCGATTTATACATTCTATTGTATAAATTCCAGGTTTGATTAGGATAATATCCAAGTCACGCACAACAGAAAAGTCCATTAGTCCATATTCTGCCAATGCGAAAGAACCAGTTACAATAAACTGTTCAGCAGGCAAAATTGTCCTTAATTTTAAAATTGTTTCTCTCATAATCATTTTTCATTATAAATTAAATAACATGTCAATACCAATTGAGGAAATCCAGTATCATAAAATGGATCATTAAACATTTCAAGGATAAGTCCTGCTCTCCGGTTATCTGACTTTATTACAATTGCAGAAAAATATGCCATTGCAAGCCTTCTTACATCTTCTGCATTTATTTCAGATTCTTTTAAACCCCTTAATATTCTCGATATTTCCCCCCAACTTGATTTTTTTATCAAGGCTCTACAAAGGTCTATTGCCTGTGCTTGTTCTACCTCGGCTTGCTTTGCAATTTCAAGTTGCTGATCCTTGCTGACATTAAGAACTAATTCCAGTTTTTGTATGGCATTTCTTGGTCTGCCTTTACAATCATTTACTATAATATCATAAACCTCTTGATCTACTCTACTTCCTTCCTCTCTTGTTATTCGTTTTAATAATGAAAGCATTTGAGGATCAGACAACGGTTTAACTTGAAGCAGGGTACACCTTCCAATTATAGTCTCAATTAACTTTTTTGGGTCTGTGGTACAAAGAATGAAATATACGTGTTTAGGAGTATCTTCCAATATTTTTAGTAAGGCGTTTTGAGCATCATTTGACATTTTATGACATTCATCTAATACCCAAACTCGGCATTTACTTTCAATGGGTTTAAATCCAGATAATTTTCGTACCTCTCTTACCATATCAATTCCTCTGTAATCGGCAGAATCAATCTCTCTGTAATCACTTCCTTTGCAATCGAGCATATTAGCAATAATTCGAGCTATTGTAGTTTTGCCACATCCAGTAGGACCATATAATAAAAAAGAGTGAGGACACTCTTCTCTCTTTGAGAGCAAACTTGCCAAGGAAGATTTTATGTCGGCGTTGCCTTTTACCTCTTCTAAATTTTGTGGTCGATATTTTAAATACAAACTCATTTTGATGATTTTATTTATATTATACGAGTTATTTTTAAATCTTAAAATTTTCTTTTAAAGCCCAAGAACCATTAATAGGAGAAGCTTCCATTTCAACTTCCATCGGAACAATAATCCATTTCCATGTATTTGGTAAATCCTCATTTATTATTCTTTTAATAGTTTTAGTAATGAATGTTAATTCGTCAGGATGTACGTCGAGAATTAATGAGTCATGAATTTGTCCTATTATTTTGGTGTCTAATTTCATTTTACGAATAATCCTATCTGTTTTTATTAATGCCCAGAGAAGACAATGAAATGCGGTTCCTTGAATTGGATAATTTGTAACTTGTCTTTTGTCCATTATTCCGCTACAACTGAATCCAGTCAGCAAAGTAAAGTATCCATATTTTTGATAAATATTCCACCATCTTTCCTTCCATTCTCTATATTCTGGAAATCTTTTAAACCAAAAATCTTTTTCGATCTTTTTTAAGTAGTTTTCAAAAGATTCAAGAGATTTTATTCCTTGTGAAATTAAATGGTTAGATAGAAATGTGGATTCCATTTCTATACCTTGTCCTTTTTTCCAACTACCTTTAGGTAACTTTCCCCAAGTACAAGCCATATTATTTGCACAATTTTTATAATAGTCTCCATAAAATTGAGGAAATACAAATCCATTTTTTGCAGCCTGCCTGAGTAAATAATGAGATGGTTGAAATTTATCAAAATCATCTACCATGAAAATTTGTTTAGCCATATCTGCATGCATATCAGAAGCTGGATTTCTAATATACTTTAACATATTAGAATCTTTATGATAACATGCCGCTACAGATACTTCTATTCCTTTAAAGTCAGCTTCGAGTATTAAATGCCCTAATCTTGGATATACAGCCCCTCGTACAATTTGCATAGATTCTTCATCCCTCTTTGGCATATTTTGAAAATTAGGATGGTCTGAAGAACCTCTATATGTTACAACTAAATGTAAATTAAAAAATGGATGGATATATCCATTTACCTGTTCTCTTAGAAAAGACTTTAAGTATTTTTCTTTTACGGTTTTTAACTTTTTTGCTCGAAGTAAAACATTTAATGCTGGAATATTCATTTGAATTAGAGCATCGTCGTCTGTTGCTCCTTTTCCGGTAGCAGTCTCCTTTTCAATTCTCATCCCTTTTACATTGTAAAGGAAAGAGGCAAGCTGTTCATTAGAGTATATATTTACAGTACGCTTAGAACTATGTTGCCAATGACGAAAAAAACTTGTTTCTTTAAACTCCTCCTCAAGTCTATCTACTTTCCGATTAAGGAATCTTATTTTTTTATCTACATAATCCAAATCGATACGAATGCCTTGCTGTTCAGCTCTGGCAAGTGCTAAAATTCCATTATGGAATAATTGATATGCTTCTTCAGTTCTTGGATTTATTATCATAATATATTAATGTTTATTACATTTTTAGAAAGGCAACATTGATTCTATTTGAAATTGTGCTAATCGATATTCATAAATAGCATCATATCCACAATATTTTAATAGACTTTCTTTACCTCCAGGCTTTGCTATCAAATCAAGGATTTTATTAAAGCTATTAGCATTTGTTTTATCTGCCTCAAGATATGGAGATATTTCACTATCATAATCTACAATTCCAAAATTTATATAGGCTTGAAATTTCAAACTTGTAATTCCCGGTCTATTGTCAAGCACATGAGCCATTATCATTGTATCATGTTTCCATTTTAATACTTTACATTTAAGCCTGACCTTTGTCCAAGTATCTTCAAACTTCATATTAGAAGCAACCTTTTCTATACGCTTATCTATCAACAAATCTATTAAAGGCTGCCTTTCCTTTTTTGTTTTTGGCATCATAAAAACATAAGCATGGTCTGGACCATTTGCTATGGCACAGCAGACTATACGATGTCCAGGAGCATGAGGTTTTAGTCCAGTAGTTTCATAATCAAATGCTACATACCCACCTCTAATATTTGTCAGTACGTATAAGTCATCTATTACTTCAATGTTTGGTTCTTTATACTTTGGGAAGGAATGCAGTAAAAACTTTTTACCTTGATATTCTTGAGTTGCAATCAAATCAAATGCTGTTTTTAAATCCTGTCTCCAAATAACTTCTTCTACCTTTTCATCAGATCTCTCAACATAACTCGGATGAAAAGTAGGACAAATCCATGTTTTGAAATCTTGATCTGGAATAGTCCATCCTCTCCATTTCATTATTCCACCAAGATCCCTCTTCCATCTATGTCCTATTAAACTATATACAGCCGCATTACCTAATAGAATTATTAACTTTGGTTTATATGAGTCAATAATTTTTAATACATTCTTCCTGCAACATTCTATTTCAACATTAGTAGGGGTCCTGTTATGTCCATTTTTGTCAGAAGGTCGACAAATAATAGAATTTATGTTTAGACAATCTTCAAATAGGTCAATTCCAAGATCCTTGTAAGTTTGTTGTAAAAGTTTACCTGTTTTTCCTTGCCATGGTTTTCCCACTCTATCTTCTACTTCACCTGGAGCTTCTCCTATATTTAGAATGCCTTTTTTGAATTTCCCAAAAGGTGCCATCCTTGAGTTGTTACAAGTTTTATATAAACCACAAGAAACGCAAGAATGTGACTTTCCTGTAGGACGAGTTTTAGACTCAAGATCTTTCTTACTAAAGAATCCTTCTATCATTGTTTAATTTCTCTTAAAGCAGTTATATGAAACCAACCTTCTCCTTCAAATTTTAGTTTATTCTTAGTATATTCACATACTCCAGTTTCAGATAATATACCCCTCAGCAGACTTGGTGTTATTGCAAACACTAATGGATTCCCTTTATACTTAAGATTTATTTCCTCTTCATACCATCCTGAATCTGCTTCTGCTCTCATCTTAAACCTTTTATCTCCAATACTAATAATCACTTCTTCTTCAAGAGGATTATCCATTTTTGAAAAAACAGAAGCCCTGTCTAAAGCATCTCTGATAGTTTTAGGTAGGACTAACCTAATTCCTTTCAAATCTGAAAAATTAGAAGTATCCTGAAATTCATCTTCTGAGAATAATCTACATGAGATTTGAGTACCTATATCATTTTTAAAATGAATCCATCCATTACCTTCGGCTATTTTAGTAGGACTTATTCTTACTACCTGTGCTGCAGATGGTGCTGGGATAAGGAAAGTTTTTACAGGCATTTGGGCATTCAAATCACATTTGGTGAGTCTGTAATTATCGGTACCTTCTATAAATCCTTTTTCTTGAACATGTACGCAATAGATAGATTTAGTAGAATCTCTGGAACAGGATCCCATAGCAAAACTTAAAAACTTTGTAAAATTGTCAGGCAGAGGCTTCCACTTTTTCTTTTGTGCAATTTCTTCATCTAATGGCAGAGTGACTTCGCTTTGCATTGATAGTCCTGCTTTTATTCGGCCTGCTTTAAGTATAATTTCATTTTTGATGATACTTATTTCTATCTCATCCTTTTTAATTTTAGAAAGTAAAGGATACAGTTTATCTGCTTTTACAGCTCCTTCAAGCTCTAAACCATCTACCGGATGAGATATGCTTATTTCATCATTATAAGTAACCACCTTTCCATTAACAAATGCAAATGAAGTAAACTGCTCTACAATTTCTTTATTTGCTAACCCCGGTTTCACTATTTCCAGAGCTTCCTGTAATTTCACTTTGTCTATTATCATTCTCTTTAATATTAAGTATTTCTGATTTATAAATTAAAATAATGTAATGGTAACTAAATAATCGTTTCCATGTATCAAATTTCTGGCTTAGTATCTTCTCCCTACCTTTGACATTCATGACAGTCATCCCTCCGGCTAAATATATTTTCATTTGTAAATTATACATTTATAATTTTAAGGCATTATATTCTATGCCTTATAAAAGGGACTCCTCTCATTAAATAATGCTTTTACACTTTATGTTTTCTGGGATCACATTTACCAGTCTCATGGTATTTAGCAAGGAGAGCACTGGAAATTTTTTGCTCAATTAAAAAATAAAAACTAAGCAATCTTCTGGATGCTCCTTTTTTGGTTAGACTTTTTCCAAGGCTTCGGTCAGTTAACCAAGCAGACATGAATATTTTCATTTTATCTTTGTTAAGGATGAATGTTTTTCAATATAGGAGTAATCAATTGGAGAGTTTTTATCTTGCATCTTTGCTCTCAAGGCATCCCAAAAGAAACTAAAACATAACTTACCAGTAAGTTTTGCAACTACTGCTGGATCTCTTTTCAACATTCTATTAAATTGTACAAATAATAGACGTTCATTTTCAAGACCACCTCTATCGTGAGTTTGAAAAAATATTTTCATGCTTATTAAAATAAACCTTTTTGGACATTCTGTTTTTTGAAAGGCCACGGCCATTTAGGCATGCTTTTTTCAAGATCTAAGAAGTATATAATATTCATCTCATCCCTCAATTGATACATATTGGAGACTCCAGGTTCAATAATAATTTCGACTTCTCTCTTTGCTTTCTTATCTGTAGGTTTTTTGTCTACAAATTTCTCATTCTCCTCCAACTCATATCCACTACTTACGGTCTTATATTTCGAAGCCCCCAATGAATATCCTTTTTCATGAATATACCTCAACAATATTTTCTTTTCTTCCGTACTGAATGTATTTATATGTTTTCCGGCTTCAGTCTTGTCAGGGCTTTTATTAGAAACAGCCACTTTCCAAGAATCCTCACCATATATCCATTGTCCATTTCTATATCTTGGGATATATATTGATCCCATTCTTCCTGTAACTACCCAAGAAGTACTATCTACTGAATACCATGGATATTTAAGCATTAATCTTAAACTGGTAAGACCAAATCCATGAACTTTTACAATAGGCATTCCATGTTTGTCTGTCAGATAATTTGAGAATAATTCCCCAAGCCATACAAAAAGATCTCCTGTTGAGATAGGTACCATTCCACCAAGACTTATGTATGAATATTGCTTATCCAGTAATTTCTTTAACCATTTTATATCTTCTCCATAATGAAAAACAGGCAATGGATTTAATCCTGCCTTTTCCATAATCAGTTGGTTTTTCCACGTTGCTTCAGCATTTCCAATAACATCAAGATTAGCATAAATATCAATGACGTTGATATTTTCTTTGATAAACTCAATATATTTTTGGATATCTATTTCCTTTCCTTGAGCCCATGCTGAATAAGCTCCTGAGTCAAGAAAAAGTTCTACTCTTTTTTTGTTTTCGTTTGGCATAATTCCGTTTACTAAAATTAAGTGATAATAAGACCAAAGACGTAATTTCCAGAGTCTATTTAACTCCTTCTCTCTCCTACATAGTCCGGTTGATCCTCCTCCTGGTGCTCCTGCTAAGTATACTTTCATTTCTTTTTACTATAAGATTGAATGACTGATCAGAGGCAAACAGACTCTGGGAAATTTCGTAATAAGATAATAATCTTCTTCTGATAAGTTTAGCATAATCCCTTTCCCGAGATATAATGCCAACATTGCCAGCAGTATAAACTTTCATTCCTTGATTAATTGCATGAGTTCGGCACGAGCAGCAGGCTTATCAAGAAAAGCACCTTTCATGCTTGAAGTAACAGCAACTGAATTTTGCTTTTCCACTCCTCTCATTCGCATACACATATGAGTTGCCTCAATAATACAGGCGGCGCCTTTAGGAGCTAAATATTCCATTAAAGCATTAGTAACCTGATCTCCTATACGCTCTTGTATTTGTAAGCGCCTTGAATAAAGATCAATAAGTCTGGCAAGTTTTGACAAACCTATTAACTTTTTGTCTGGAATATAAGCAATATGTGCTTTACCAAAGAAGGGAATCATATGATGCTCACACATAGAATACATCTCAATGTTTTTTACCAAGACTATTTCATCGTGTTTGTCATTAGTAAAAGTAGTCATTAAGTCTGATGGATTCTGGTTATATCCACTATAAATTTCCTTCCATGATTTTACAATCCTCCTTGGAGTATCTATAAGTCCCTCACGATTTACGTCTTCCCCGATGTATTGAAGAGATCTGACTATATTTTGTTCAATTGTCTCTTCTCCATTAGGATGATCTCTCTCCCATGGAAATACTATCCAATCATCAATTACTTCCTCACTTTTATCAAATAGTCCCCTAAATGGTATGATAGGCCACGTCTTTAGATACCATTGTCTCGTTGCTCCTGAGTCAACTAAGTCATCGAGTATTAAATTTGCCTCACTTACAATATGAGTTGTACGAGCATGCTTTAAAAAGCTGGTTGCTATCATCCCTCCCTTTGGCACTCCATAAATTATGGCACCTTGATAATCAAATTGTTTTAGTCTTTCAAAGACTTGTTCCCAAGATATATATAATTTATTCATTCTTCATATTTTATTGGATCCTTCATTCCATGAATTGCAAAAGCTTCCAGTCTTTCTCTACAGCTACCACATTTACCACAAGCATACTCTTGATCCTTGTAGCATGTACGAGTTAATTCATATGGTACTTTTGGACTTACTCCATAAAGACCTTTATACAAAATACCTGCCTTTGTGTCTCTCAGAAAGGGAGTAATTAAAGATACCTTTTCTTCGGATGACAATAGAATAGTTCTATTTAGCATTTCAATAAATGCAGGACGGCAATCAGGATATATTGTATGATCTCCACTATGAACTCCCAAGGCTATTTTTTTGGCACCAATGGATTCAGCAAGTCCTGCCATGATAGAAGCAAAAATCAAATTTCTGCCCGGGACTACTGTGAGTTTCATGGATTCATCTGTATAATTACCTTCAGGTATTTCTTCTCCAGAAAGAAGAAGGTTAGAAGAAAACTCTTTAAAAATAAAACTGACGTCAATCGGATGACTGACGACAGGAAAGTTTTTAAAACTATAAAAGTCAATGAGATCTTCTGAAGCACGGTTCTCATACTTATTATGTTTGGAACCATAGTAAAAAGAACAACAATGGACCTCAAGGCCCTGCCCGAGAAGTATCCCGAGCAGGGTTGCTGAGTCCATACCACCAGATAGACCAATAACTACCTTCTGCATGATAAAATTCCTATGCTTTGGTATAGCGGTCGTCTCCGACTTTTTTAACGGCAAACTTTTCTTTGTTGATCCTGGCAGGAACCTGAACATTGATTGTATTCTTCATACTCTGTTCGTTCCTGTCTGGGAAATCCTCCTGCAGTTGGGCAAGGATTTCTTTCTTTGAGATTCCTTTCTTTCCGGCATTCTCGACCAGGGATGCGATAGTAGCTATAATACCAGGTTTTCCTTCTTCTCCGGCTTTTTTGATGCCCCCTTTCTTTTTCTTTGGTTTTTCCTCTTCTTCCTCGTCATCATCTTCTTCACTTGCTTTCCCGGCTTTTCCAGAGACTTTTTTGTCGGCAATATTGTTTTTGTGAATTTCTTTTGCCTTCTTTGAAGATGCTTTGTCTTCTTCCTCTGCATTGATTTCGTCAAGCAGTTCAAGCATAACCTCTCTCAATTCATCTCCGGTTTTGTAGGAACTGAGTTTGCTCCTCAGAGGTTTAAATTCATCATTCACCTTCACGATGGCTTTGAGGTCGGCAAGCTTTTTTGCCCCGGCAACCTGATCAATGAGATTTTCTTCATCATCCTCATCATCCTCATCATCCTCATCATCTTCTTCCTCTTCTTCCTCTTCTTCTTCCTTTACTGGCTTTTTCCCCTTGCCTTTCTTTGGCTTCTCTTCTTCCTCCTCTTCCTCTTCGTCATCCTCCTCTTCCTCTTCGTCATCATCTTCTTCCTCTTCCTTTACTGGTTTCTTTCCTTTTCCTTTCTTCGGTGCTTCTTCTTCCTCCTCTTCCTCTTCGTCTTCTCCGGCATCATCAACATCTTCATCATCATCAGCATCTTCCGAAAACTCATCAATTACTGCCTGGGTTCCTTTTGAAAACTTGTCTTCCTTTGGATTAATAAGCCCCATGGCCTCCTTAATCTTTTCTGTCAGTACATCAATCCCTACCTTTTTACCAGTTGGGATAGCAGGATCCAGACCAAGAACATCATTCAATTCCTCTGCAGCTGCGCGCAGTGCTTTTTCACTTGTCATAATACATAAAATTTAGTTAAACAATAAAAATTAATAAAATAAAAAATTGAAAATTTAATTACTGCCATATTATACGACTAATTTTTTAAACAGTGTCGTAACAACGATAAATATTTTTAAAAACCTCATAACTACTTAAATACCAGTCTTTTTATCCCATAGTATGATATGCTCTCTACTGGCATACCTTACTCCATTTTCAATTGCAATATCCACCACAATAGTCCGGTTCATCTCCAACTCCTTTTTTGTAGCCCCAAGTGGCATAAGTATAATTTGATTCTTTTTTATTAAACCGTGAGAAATAAAACCATTTTCAATTTCTTCCCAATCTGCCTCTGAAGAAACTACAAATTTAAACCATGAGTTTTGTAAAGATGATAATGTCCTCAAGATTTGAGGTCTATATCTTAATTCAAAAGGATTTTGACTGCTACTTAATTTGGGAGAGTTATTCCAACAACTGACTAAATCTATAAGTCTTTGATTGGGCATAATAGTACATTCATTCTCAATTTCAATATAAGGAATAAATCCAAATTTAACTATAAATTCAGTCAGAAATGAAATTAAGTGCTCTTGCTGTAACAAAGGACTCCCTCCAGTAATTACAAAATGATGACCATCCTTTAATCTGGAAACAGCTCCACTTCCTATCAATAAATCTATAAGCTCGCGGTATGTATATGGATTTCCAAATCTCCATACTTCTTTGGTATCACACCAAATACAGTTTTGAGTACATCCCTGTAATCTTAAAAAGATAGCAGGATGTCCAATATTAATTCCTTCCCCTTGAATTGTGTCATAAAAGAATTCTGCTACCTTTAAGAAATCTTTTTTATCT
>Ga0172381_10001778_pt1 | contig 24627 bp, 39 predicted proteins | sample Leawel6488metaG_FD_119754 | JGI IMG/M metagenome (GOLD analysis project Ga0172381, IMG submission 119754) | Leachate microbial communities from a municipal landfill in Southern Ontario, Canada - Leachate well 64-88 metaG | ecosystem: Engineered > Solid waste > Landfill > Unclassified | place... | reverse complement strand
TTGCGTTACACCAACTCTGACTTGCTACTCGCAAGACCGCCAGACCTCATCTCCCTCTCATAACCCACCACTATTTTGTTGTTAAAAACTCTTTATTTCTTCCATCCAATAAAATGCCAACATAGAAGAGAAAATCATTCCAAGTATATTCTTGATACTTGCTTCGTTATGCACAGCATCTTCAAAAAATAAAACAAAAGAAATTACACACATTACCACACACACTGCGCAAATATAAAAATATTTTTTTTCTTTTATTTTTTTTTCTCTCATAATTCTTTTAATAATTGTTCTGTTTCGACTTTTTCTTGTCTAATTTGTGATGCTAAACTGGTTAATCTTGATGTTGGAGTTCCTTCTTGGTGACAAATTAACATTTCTTTTGCTATAAGACTTTCTACTTCCTCTAAATAGGAAAGGTGGGAGGTGAGGAGGAAACGCTTGATGTTTTCTTTTGTTAATGGTCTATATTCTGGAAATTCTATCTTTCCATCATTAAAAACTCCGTGAGGGTGATGGGTAAACTCCTTATCAAATTGTTTTAATGTTTTAGTTATGTGGGACATGGTTATTCCTACTGTCTTCTATTGCTTGTTCGACGTTGTTCATACATTTAGAGCAGTCGCACCATTCATCAAAGTTTTTGCGACATAAATCTTTTCTCTTGTGTTCTTCCGTAGCCATGTCCACACACTCTTTTTTTATCATTCCGTTCCAAAACCATTCATTGTCGTACCCATTAGCACCATCGTCATCGCTTTTCTTTTCGCCCTCTTGTACGCAAGGTTCGTCCGACACTTCTTTTGTTTTCGGGAATACGGCATCAGCAACCATATCCCATTGTTCTCGTATATCCATACTCTAATATAAGCATATTTTAATGCGAATTGCAAGAGGAAATTGTGGATAACTCCTTATGAAAATCTCTCAATGTTTTCTGTATAAACTCCCACCGTTCCTCACTCGGTTCAAATGGAATGTGTTTTATATCAAAGGGTGCCTCTAAAATAGCGTAGAATACGGGTAAATGAGTGGCTCGATGTTCGCACTCCAACTGATATTCGTATGAGGTATAATCACCACTCACGATAAACTTTGTTTCTTCAACCCTATCTTTGAATACAAAATCGGGTTTCACCACGACCACAAAATCATCTATCTTCAATTCATATTTCGGATTGTATTCGTGTTCCACTTTATTATAAGTGAGAATGTCGTGATAGAGTTTTTCAAATGCGTTTCCCGTGATGACGTTCTTTGAACTTTGTAGCGTCATTTCCGTTTTCTTGCTGAAGAAGTTTTCGGGAGTGAGCCACCCGCCCACAATGGACTTCACGTCAGAAGCCCAATAACGTCCGATTTCCCTTGTCCGTTCTCCGTCAAACACTCTATTCGCAAAGTTTTTTATTAGTTTATTTTTGTTCATCTATAAATCCTTGTAGTTCCCTTATTATTCTTGCAAACGTTTCGGGAGACATCGCAATCACCTCTCCCGTTCTTTTTTCTCCTTTCTCCTGACGCACCACATAGCAGATACTTCCCCACTTTCCATACTGCTTTCCTTTCTCATCGTGTTCGTTCACTATATCAATAACGTTCGGGTGCGCCATTCTCTTTGACTCTAAAAAGTAGTTATCCAAGAAACAAAATCCTCCTCCACGCCGAACAACATCACCAAAAAGGATTTTCTTTCCCGCTTCGGGTGCGCCCACTCTCACATAATCCTTGCCGAGCGTTTTCGACAAGTATTTTGCAAACTCGACCTCCCCCTCGTATCCTTTTTTTGTATTATAAGACATTTATACTTTTAATCCTTCTTCCTTATCCTTTCCGACCAATATATCCCAATCGGGTTCTTTCTCATTCTTCTTCTCTGTCCTCTTGAAGCACACTATCTTTATCTTCTGGTCGTTTATGATGAGTTCTCCGCTATAATACTCTCCACCGTCTTTATTCTTCCTCGACCATAATGCACCGAATTTTCTGTTTTCCATAATTTATTCAAACTGCCACCGTCTTTTATTTTCCTCGACCTTTTTATCGTGCAAGTATCTCGGCATCGCAAAATATAATTGTGAAATGGTGAGCGGTTTTGAATGTTTTTTAAGCCACTCCGCACCCCCAATTATCTCCTCGTCCGAATATTGTTTCATAAGTTTCGCCGTCCAAATGTATCGGGAACGCACGCTATCAATGAGTTCCACGCCCCATATCTGCGACACTCCGTCAATGATTGCCTGTATGTCTTCTTTCTTTGTCATAATTCTATAAACTCCCTTTTCGCAAAATCGTATTCCAATTTAATATATCCCAACCTTCCCCCGCGCCTGTTCTTTTCTATGTATACATTACTTCTATTGCTCCAAGCGTGTTCCCCCTCCTCGTCCGCTTCTTTCTTTTTTAATCTCGTAATAAACATTACCCCAAAACTCTCTCCCGCTATCATCTGCGAGCCACGAAGATTATCTAGTGAGGGTCTTTTTATGTCGTCCGTTTCTTTTTTTAAGTGGGTTATAAGGAATAAAGTAATGTCTTGCCGTATCGCCATCTCCTTTAGGTATCTCATTACATAGTCTACCATTTGTACCTGACTTGTGGTAGAGAAATTAGTGAGATATTGCAAGTGGTCTAACATCACTATCTTCGTGCCGTGTTCTTTCTTCCCCTTAATTATCATTCGTTCTATCCACATAAGACGTTCTCCTGATTTTCCGAGTGTTGGGATTTCTTGTGGTAAATGGAATAGCGGAATATCGGTTCCGAACATTTCTAAAAAAGATTGTGCTTCCATTTCGCACGAAAACCACATACATTTATAGTTTTGAGATAAATCTTTTGTGAGTGATATTAAAAACGTAGTCTTTCCCGAACCAGGAAACGCACCTAACGTGTATATTTCCCCACCATAAAACCCACCATATATTTCATCGAGTTTGGGAAACTTGATAAAGTGCATTTTCTCCCTTGTGGGAAGTTTTGCTATTTCATCTCTTAATTCGTGTGATGTGATTATTTTATCCATAAATCGGTTTCTACTCATACTCCCGATGTATTAGCGTGCGTGAGGTTCGTGCCTCTCGCATCGGGAGCATTGCAAGAAATCTATTTCTTAATTTTTCTCACTAAAGAATTTTCTACTACGTACTCTACTTTTAAGTATTCGAGAAGCGCATCAACTTTCTTATTTAACGCATCTATTCTCGTTCCCAATCTTCCTGTGTTTGAAAGTGCGGTTTTTATCTCCTTGTCTTGTCTATATCCGACGGTACGCAATCCTTTTATATTACTTGTGTGTTCACCCGTGAGCGTAAAAAGAGTGTTTGTTACATTGTATATATTTTGAACTTCATTTAGAATGCGCTTATTTGAAATCATATATTTTTATTTCTGTGTTTCCTTCTTAAACTCGGCGACTATTACTTTCTTAAACTCATCCGCCATTTCCTTGTTCTTCTCGAACAGGAAATCCACAAACTCCAACTGTCCTTTCTGCGTCAGTCCACCATCGCCATTCACGATGTCGTAGTGTTCCAACGCCTTTCTTTCTTCTGACTTAAAAATGTTTTTTATTGTTGACATGATTTTTTTTGTTTTATTTTTGTTTGACTTATTTACACCAACCCCACCATTTAAGTACCAATCGTAGAAATTGTATTCCCACATTTGTTCTACACCATACCGCACTGAACTTAAATTCTGTACTTCTTTAAATACTCCATTTATTGTATCTACGGTGAGCGTTTCTCCACTTGGTGTCGATATTGAATACGCGCAATGTGGGTCTGGTTTTTCTTGTGGTTTTTCCTCTGGTGCATAGGCAAGACGATGTAAAAGTAAACTATACTCTTTTTTTCCGTCTGTGAAACGTGGAATGACACTATCGCTTTCACCCACACAGGTTACAATGGTTCCATTTGGAAAATAACCACCACCATTCACCACCACAAACTTCCTACTAAAATCTATTCCCAGTTCTTCTGCTGTTTTCCCCGCTTCAAATGGTTTTAGTGGCTCACATTCTTGTACTAATTCCCAATCTTCCTGAAATCTCCAATTATTATTTTCTAACACAAATCCTTCATCTGCACTACAAAAATTTTTATTATCATACTCAACCATTCCAGGAACCGATTTCACCACACCAACTGTTCCGCTTTCTTTGTGCCTCACTCTATCTCCTTCCTTAAATTTTCTCATTGTTGTATTTTTTGTTCTTCGACCTTTAGTATAAACTTTCTATTACATAAAATACATTGATAACAGTTTTGTGTGTTTTCTTTTGTGAGTTTTGGGTTCACGTAGAATAATTTGTGGTGTGGGTTTTTCTCATCAAAATCACACTTTATTTCTTTTGGAAACCACTCAAAATCTTCTTCTTTATATATTAGTTTATCCATATTAAAGTGTAGAGCAGAAAGTTATTAAAAACGTAATTGCAATAACAAAACGAATGGTAAAAAGTTCTTCATCAGAAATTTTACTTCTTAAAACAAATGAATAAAAAAACCAGAATACAAACACCGTTCCAAGAGCAGAAATTAATCCATATCCAACCGAGTGTAATATGTTGTTCATAATTCAATATAAGCATAGTTTGAGTGTTTTTACAATAGGAACCTGTGGATAACCTACTTGCATTTTAATATGAAGTGTGCTTACATGTATGTATGAATAAATTAAAAATTAGAGAATATTTTTTGGAAGAGTGTCCGTTTTGGACACAACTGACGGGTCAACAGTGTGAATACATTGTGAACTTTATATATTTGTTATTGTCTCAAAACAACGTAGAATTAGAAAAAAAACTTGGAAAAGTAGAGTGTAGTTGCGGACTAATTTCTAAAGAACACAATGATTGTATAAGGGCGTCCATCAAAAATATATTTGACGTGTGCGGTATATGTGGTGGGCAATATAAAGAAAATGAAAATTGTCCATACTTTTATGACGAAGACAATCCACATCAACCGCATATACTGAAAAAATAATATGATAAACAATAAAGAACGCAGAGAAAAAATGCTTGCCTTGTATCTTCAGGGAAAGACTATTGCACAGATAGGAACAGAGTATTCAATAACAAGACAGAGGGTGCAACAGATACTTTCCCGCTTTGAGGAATATAGGAACCGAGAACACAAATATAATAGCAGAATACCTTTTGTGGTGGTGGTGTGTCCTGGGTGTGGTAATGAGTTCAAGACAAAAGAAAATAAAAAGCATTGTTCTATGGAGTGCAGAAAGAAAGCAACAGAGAATAAATGGAATACGGGATTAGCAAAAGTTTGTACACGTTGTAAAATACTGAAAGATGTGTCTTCTTATTATCCAAAATATGGAGAGAAAAGAAACGTAAAACATTCTCATTGTAAGGAATGTCAAATGGCTTTAAGCGTTGATTGGCGTAAGAGAAATGTGGAAAAATGGCGCGAAATCAGCAGACGCGCACTCAAAAAATGGTATTCAAAGAAAAAAGCACTTGCACTCCTTTAGAAGTATGGTATAATGAAAACGTGCTCTTGACGTTGAGCGAGAACGGGTGTATCCTGAATTAGCCAATTGGACATCCCCTCATACTCAACGGTGAGGGGATTGTATTTTAAAAAGACCCTGTGCGATGAAGGTACTGATACTACCAAGTAAGGCAACGCTTCACACGACTTGGCGACCTTATAATGTGGAATGTAGGCGGTTTATGCTATCCACAAACGAACTCTCCAGCAATGGCTCTATAAGTGGCACAAAAACAAGGAATACTGTCCTGAACCCATAGGCAAAAAGGAGTTCCTGTCTATGGAAATATGTGCTTAGCCCCACGAACTTGCAAGCAAATTAGTCGCAATCGGTCTTAAAAAGCAGTATTTATATTATTGTTGTATTATAATGCTATTTTTGTGGTATAAGTCGTTTTGCAAGCAACACCTTGATTAAATATTTTTAAAAATACAGGGAGAATATCAGAGGGAGAAGCAACATAGGTTCGGAACCACTTGATTTATTCTAAATAGGTGGTATTCTACTTATGTGGAAAAGATAGAAAAGAAAATAGAGAGTGTGAAATTATGCAAACTATGTGATTGTGTTCTATTTTCTAGAGGGTATTGTCAAAAACACTATCAGGAAAGATATAAATTGAAAGGGAGTGGGTTCGTAAAGAGGAGAAGTGCTTATTCTAAAAGGAAAATAAAAGAAAAACCCACTCAAAAAATTAAAAAAATAGATTATTATGCGGAAGGGAGACGGTGTTCCCGTTGCGATAGGTTATTAAATGAGTATGTGTGCGATGATTGCGGGAAAATGCACGGAAAAGAATATAAAAACTCTGGGGTGTGCGAGGAGTGTTTGTTTTCGGGGTTATAACGGTTGGCTTGTGTGCGGTTCCGAGTCCCTCATCGGTGTTATAAAATTTCCGTTTTGCGTGCCCCGTCCGATGTAGAAAAAACTGCTTCGAGTTGCCTTGCTGTATCGTATCTCCTCGCCTCGTGATATATCCGCAGTCCTCGCCTAAAATCACGCCTCGTTATTCCAACTGCCTCGTCTGGCGTTAGCCCCACCGATATCAAAAATTGTTGTAATGTTTGTATTTTCATAACAAAAAAACCGCACTTCCCTGATAGTACGGCTTCATGTGTTACTACGATTTATATGGTAGTAAGAGAAAAAGCGGTTACTTTTGCTTTTCTTTCAGTATTCCTTTCGCGTGGCGTGTGATTATGGGGTTTTTATCATTCAATAATTCTTCGAGAGTCTCATAATATCCTAACGCCTCGCGTCTATTGTGTTCTTTGTTGTCTTTCTCCCATTGCTCATAATTGAATTTCAATTCCCGTGGCAATGTTTTCATCATTTCCACAACCGCCCCTTTGTTGCGTATAGTTTCATATTATTTTGTATTAAATAACTTATAAATTTCGTCAAACAATGCTGGTAGTATAATTTTATTTATACGTTCCACCTCTTTTGTGTTTTTTATAAGCTCTTTAATCGGGTTATCAGTATAATATGCGCCACCGCGTCCAAAAACTTCTGCGGCTTCTTTTAATGCGTAAAATGTAGCCATAAGCTCACAAAATACCCATAAATTTTTGTTATCATCAATCTGTAAAATATTATTGAGTGTTTCTCCATAATATTCTTTAATTGCATCAAACATATTTTTGTTGCTTTCTTTCCATAGCCCGTCAATATGGTGATGTAAATTTTTATTTTGAAGGTAACCAAAACCCCAATACCAATCACAATCCCATGAGGGACTTGCTAGATATTCCACCTCTCCGTCGTGTTCTCCCATAAGTATTTCATGGTCAAACCTTGTTATGTTATTCATTTTTTAATGTACCCGCTCGCAGGGATTGCGGGCGTTGCGGGTTTCGATACCCGTGAAGGGTTTAGCCCCTCATCTCTACCCCCTATTCCGCCATTATAGAATAAGAGGCAAAGGGAACGGCTCACTTAATATGGAAACGTACCGCCTGCCACTCCTAAAAATACTATCTCGGCAACGGCTATCAATAGTATTATTCCGACCTTTTTCATTATGTTTTCTTTTTTCGATTTATAGGGTTTTAGGTTCATATTATTGTATTTTATATCGGCATATATTCAATCAACTTTCCGCACTCTTTACACGGCGCCCGGTAACTCTTGACTTCCCCAATCTTATTCCATTTGTACCGCAGTCCGTCATCGCCCTCTTTCCATAACAGCGCATCTTTCTTACTGTAGTCTAACTCTCTGCACTTGTGTTTTTCTTTTTCCATAGTTATTATTTATTTTTACCGCTTCGGGCGGTTTACTGACAACTCGGAGAAGAAGCAGTGCTGTGTAGCGTTCTTCTTCTCCTCCGAGTACACACCACTATTTCAACCACTCGCTCGCATTCTTCAATTCGTCTTTATAGATTGCAAAAACTGCGACTATTTCTCCTTTCAATTCTACTGATACCTGTATCTTATCCTTGTTTTCATCAGAAGAAAAATCATTAAATTGAATTGATGTTATTTTTTCTGATGCTTCTTTTCTTTCGTCTCCCACTGCTTTGATATAATAATGTTTCATTGTTTTATTTATTTATTTTTTCGACCTTTTTCACTTCCTATATTCTCCCCTCGTATTTTTGAAGTGTGCATATTGTACGCCATAACAGCTTCACCGCTTGAACCATATCGGATAACAAGCAGACGCACACCATACAAAGAGAGAATATAAAAAACGAATTCAAAGTACATTATAAGTAAATCACACTCGCATCATAATGCAATGCCAAAAGTTATCCCCCACATTATGAAAACACCATGAAAGCATAAAACTGTCAAAACACGCCAAAAACACCATTTTCAACGAAAACCCACTAAAAACATCGCACAGAATTGACCTATACGAGGCGAAAACACATCAAGCCGACATATCGCCCACCTAAAAGACCAACTCAAAAACGGCATATCTTTTCTATGGTATAATAGTAGCGATGAAAGAAAAAACCCACTCACAAAAACCCACTCATAAATATAGAGTACCTGATAGGATTGATAAAGTGATAACGTTATTGCCGCACACAAAGACAAAGAAAGAAGCTATGCTGAAAGCAGGATATTCGCCCACTACCGCACAAGGCAGACATAGCGCACTCAACAAACGAGTAGAGGAAAGATTGTTATTATATATAAAGGAAGACCTGCCCACTGATAAATACTTTAACGTAGAGAATTTATTGCAAGAGTATGAAAAAATTTGTAAACAGGATAAAGACATGGGCACTAAGTATAGAGCTATCAGAGGCGTACTTGATAAATACCCCGATATCCTAGCAGTAGACAGTAATAATCAGCATGAACAACCCGTATTTAATATCATTGTGAGAGAATTGAACGTGGAAAATGTACCAAAACCCACCCCTATAAATGTATCTCCCATTGATGAAAACCCCGTATAAGTCAATTTCAAGCGATGTTTTATCCCGTATCGTCTAGTATTATGACAAAACCATTAAAAATCAACATTTTCAGGTGCGCAAACTGCGGAAACCCACTCCCAGACAAGCGTACAGCACGCAAAGAATACTGCTCGGACAGGTGCAGAAAGACAAATCACTGGCGAAGAAAACACTACAAATGACCCGTTGCGTCGAGTATTTTCAATGATATAGGTAAAACCTACTCAAAAACCACTAAACCCACCACAAGCACACACAATGGCGCACTCTTATACTTATAAAGAATATAATAAATAGATGAATAAACGGAAAGGCAGTAGGGGGGGGTAGGGGGAGCCACCAGAGGGAACGGATGAGTGGTACTATATATTGTCCGTACCACAAATATCTAAAATAAGAACTATTATATTAAAATATGAAGAAAGATAAAAGACAGTATATTATAAGAAAATACATTATGGCTTCTTCTGCAAAGGACGCTATAAGAATTGAGAAGAAAAGCGAGGTTGATGACGTATGGTTAGACCAAAATTGGGAAAAGGAACGGCATAAGGATATGAGTCCAGCGATTGGGTTTGTCCATGAAGTAGAAGATGACGATGACTAATACGAGAAATATAAAAACAGTTTGCGTTTCTGGGGGATTTGACCCACTACACATAGGACATGTCAGATATATAAGGGAAGCTTCCAAGTTGGGGGATTATCTTATTGTGATATTGAATACTGATGAATTTCTTACAAAGAAGAAAGGAAAACCTTTTATGTGTTTTGAAGAACGGAAAGAGATATTATTCGCACTAGAAGGCGTTGACGAGGTCTTTGGGGCGATAGATAAGGATATGACCGTCTGTGAGACACTTCGTCTCTTAAAACCCGATATATTCGCAAAGGGAGGGGATAGGACACTCGGTAACATTCCCGAAAAGGAGGTTTGCGAGGAATTGGGAATTGATATGGTCTTTGAGGTCGGCGGAGGGAAAATACAATCAAGTTCGTGGCTTACCAAGAAATAGACGAAAGAATGGTTCAGATGGGGAAAGATTGGCTTGACGGGAAAATTCTCATCGAGGAGTTTCAGGGCATTAAACTGAATAAAAAGCAGATTGAGTTTGTGAACGATAAAAACAGATTTTCGCTGGTTTCTGGCGGAATGGCATCTGGGAAATCTTTGGCGTGGATTATAAAATTTATTCTTATTACTCAATGGTTTCCTGGAACAAGGATAATGATAGGAAGAAAGACAAAGGGGAACGCCTCGGAAACGTTTATGAAGGACTTTGTTGATGTGTGTCCGCCTGGAATATATGAACACAAGATTGGTGAGGGAAAACTTGTATTTAGGAACGGAACGGAAGCCATATTCTTTGGGTTGGACTCTTTGGCTTCTGGCGGTGAGGATTTGAAGAAAGCAATACAGACGATTAAATCCCACAACTTCGGATTTGTATTTATAGACCAACTTGAAGAAATAGATGAAAAGGTATTTGAAGCATTAAACTCTCGTGTGCGAAGGAGACAATGCAAGCACGGAACCAATGAGGCAACGGGAGAGGTAGTTGTTATGAGAGATGAAAATAAGATGCCTTTATACGAAAAGTGTAATACGTGCGGATTATACAGTTTCAACCAGTTCAATATGACTACGAACCCAGCAAACTTCTGGGCGTATGATTTCTTTAAGGTACACCCTCGTCCGATGACTCACCTTGTAGAAACCTCTATGTTGGACAACAAGGGGAACTTGTCGGAACAGTTTATACAATCTGAACTTGCGAAGCCAGAACGCTATGTAAAGAAATATGTGTATGGAGAGTGGTCTCCCGACTCAATGGTTGAGGGTGGCGTGTTTTATGAGGATTATATCAAACAACAGTCATTCTATATCAAAAATCCGATACGGGAGTTTGACGGAATAAAGATTTTCGTTGAACCATCGGCGAAATATGAGTATCAGATTGGTGTTGACAGTTCGGAGGGTGCTACCGACCCCTGTTCCATACAGGTAATAAACAAGGATACTGGAGAACAGGTTGCCACATATAACCAGTTTGTGCCCGTTGGCGTGCAGATAGAGAAGACAATGCAGTTAGCTATGATGTATTCGCTTAAAAGGAAACCTTTATTGGTAATAGAAACAAACGCTTCGGGAACTGCGGTGATTGAGGGCATAAAGAAACTCTACGACAACATATACGAGCGTGAGATTTTCAATTATAGGGAGCAAAAAATACTTAAAAAACTCGGATTTCAGACAAACTTTGCTTCAAAAGCACTCCTCATAGAGAACTTCAATTCATTACTATCAAAGAAATATGTTATAATTAGTGATAGAAATACATTGGAGGAGATGAAAGTGTTTATCTATTCCGATGAAGCACAGAGTAAGGGAGCGGGGGCACAGAGCGGATACCACGATGACAACGTAATTGCTCTAATGCTCGCATTTTTCAACGTAAAACCAAAAACACAAGAAGAAAAAACATTACGAAGACTATTAGAAGAAAAAAGAGTTCAAACAAAAAAACCATACCAATTTTTATAAATGGAAGATAAATATTTACGGGGCAATATAGGAGCGTTTTACGGAAATGTCGAAATGCCAGGAGGATACAACTTCAACCACGTTGGAACACTCCGCAGAATTGACCTTTATTACAACGGAAAGTTTGAGAGTGGCGAGTTTGATGACAAGGGAAATAAGAAATTCTTTTTCAATGTAGGAAAACCAGCGTGTGATGTCGCAAGTAAATTTACCGACATAGACACGAAAGACACGTTGCTTTATCCAACAATACCGCAGAATAACTGGCAGGTGTGGCTTATGCAAAGCGACTTGAAACAATGGCTCAAGGAAAACAATTTCGGAGTTATCTTTAACGAGGTAAACGAGGATTACCCGAAATACGGACACGTCATTATAAAGAAAACTAAAAACGGGTGGAAAAAAGTAAATCTTGCAAATTGCAGATTTGACCCGTCATCGAAATCGTTTGAAACAGACACTTGGTTTTATGAAGCGTTGCTTATGACGGCGAGGGAAATACGGGGAATGAAATGGAATAAGGAAGAAGTTGATACACTCCTCTCCGACAAGAAAGCAAAGTATCTTATTTACGAGTGTTATGAGTACAATCACGAAGAAGGAAAGAAGTGGAAGCGGTATTTCAAATCGGGAGTTTGGGATTATAAACAGGGAGATAGATTGGTGCGGGGGACGGAGGCACTCATCAATAGCGAAAATAATTGGAACCCTTCGGTAACACTTTATGAGGACGAATTGAACGAACTTCCCTACAGAGAATTAAAATGGGAAGAAGTCCCAGGACGCAGACTCGGAATGGGATTTGTAGAATATCTCTTTGATAACCAAATAGCGGAGAATGAAGCGGAAAATCTTGAAAGAAAGGCACTATTCTTCAAGGCACTTCAGGTATGGTACACGAGAGATGAAAATATTGGCGGGAAGAATGTTTTTGACGGATTGGATAACGGAGATTTCTTGCTTACAGGAAGCGATATAGCGACACTTCCGAAAGACAACGCAGACCTTTCCGCATACAACAACACAAGAGGGCGGTGGTCGCAGAATACGGTTGCAAAGACGTTTACTTCCGATATATCGAGGGGAGAAAACTTGCCGTCAAGGACACCGCTTGGCGTTGCAAATATTCAGACCTCTATGTTGGTTTCATATTTTGAGAAGAAGAAAGAAAATGCTGGATTATTCTGGAAAGATATATTCTTGAGCGACATAATTCCATCATTCAAGAAAGAAGCACGGAAAAGGCACACTCTTACTATTCTTTCAACAACCTCTGGAATAAGCAAGTTCATAAAAATGAAAGCGAGAGAAATAGTAAACGGAATGGCACTTAAATATATTGCTTCTAACGGAAGGATGCCGAGTATGGACGAACTCGGACTATTGGAAGAAACGGTTATCAAGAGCATAAAATCGAATAAGAATATAGGGATTGATATTCCAGACGATTATTATGAAAATGCAAAGTATAGGTTTGACATAAACTTTACGGGAGAGCAACTCGATGTCGCCACTATGCAACAGAGTTTGGATGTTGCTATGCAACTCATCGGTTCAAACCCGCTTTTCGTTCAAAACAAGGGACTGCGTTCAATTCTTTTTAAGAGATTGGAACTTGCTGGTGTTTCGCCCGTTGATTTGGAACTTATGGAAGATGAAATGGAAACAAATCCGATTAGTCCAGAACAGATGATGCAAGGTGGTTCAATAGCATCACGGGGGCAACCGCAGTCGCCCGTAATGTCGGAACAAACTACAAGCGTATGAAACTAACTGAACAGGACAAAAAATTATTTGAGACACTTAATAGAAACGAATACGGAAAACTCCTAGTTGATTATTTAGAGCGTTTAATGGTTGATATGTTTAACCCAGAAGAACTCACCAAAGAAAACCTTGACGCGAGGAAAGATACCGCTGGGAAGATAAAGAACGAAATTATAGATAGGATAAAACTCGTACAGAAAGAGAAGCAGACCACATCAAAAAATCAGTTCGTATAATGAGTTGAGCTGACGGTAAAGCTCGTAAAACACCGACTATGGGAGAAAACCCAGACCAAAGGTCGAAAATCAAAAATAGACAAAACTATGGAAAATGAAAAAGACCTCGAAAAGGAAATTGATATAGACGAGAACCTTATCGAGGACGAAGATTTGAAAAAAAATCTTCAAACGGTAGTTGCTCAAAAAAAGCACTTCCGAGAAAAACATCAGAAGGTGATGCAGGAATTTGAAGATTATAAGAAAGCACACCCTGATACGGTCGAAAAGAAAGAGGTTGTACCTGTTGCCGAACCCGAAAAAAACACTTCACAATCAGACGATATAGAGACAGTTCTTGATTTGCGTGCAAAGAATTATTCTGACTCCGAGATACTCACACTTCGTAAGTATGCAAAGAAAATGAATACTCCGATTGCTGAAATCATTGAAGACCCCTTTATAAAGTCGGGTATTGAAGCGGAAAGGCAGAAGGCAAAAGTCGAACAGAATACACCGAACCCCTCCGCTGGTACATTTACTGCAAAAGGTAAAACTTGGGCACAAATGACACCAGATGAACGTAAGACTAATTACGATGCGTTCTTAAATGGAAAGGGTAGTAATTCAAATATATAGTAAAGTATGGCAGTAACCACAGACCCGTTCATCAAGACAGATTTAGACGCTAGAATAAATGAAATCTGGACTCCTATGGTATTGGAGGAAATGTTTGCGGCAACAGTCGCAGCAAATTTCTTCACTAACCTTACTCCGTATTTCGAAGTTATGGGTGGTGATATTGCTCACATCTTGGACGTGTATACAAACTCGTTCTCGGTGCAGACGCAAACCACGCAGGGCACAGAAATTACGACAGAAAGTCCAGCACAAGGAGATGTTACGCTCACGCTTGATACTCATAAGTATATTGCAACTTTGCTCGGCGATTTCCACAAACAGCTTCTTTTGAAGTCGTTTGATTTCGCTGGGACGTATGCAAAGAAAATGGGTGGCTCGCTTGCGGACGCTCTTGAAGACTCAATTCTTGCGTTATGGTCTGGCTCGACAGGAAATACTGCGTCAGGCGATACGGCAACCGTGTTGACCGACCTCGAAGTTCGCACAGCAATTGCGGCTCTCGTTGACGGAAACCACGATGCGGTTCGCAGGGCGGCTTTCATCGTTCACCCGAACGTGTACTGGTTGCAGTTGGCAGGAATTACGAAATACTATGACGCTTCTTCGGTTGGTGTTAACCCGTCAATCGTGCGTAATGGTAATTTCGGTTCGATGGATTTCTCTCGTGGACTTGTTGGTGGCTTGTACGGTATCCCCGTTTACACGACCACGAACGTAGTTTCAGCACTTGGAACCTATCGTAACTTGCTCGCTCTCCCAGAGGCATTTGGATTTGCACTCACCACGCCAGGTGGAAGCAAGGTAAGAATACAGTCAAGTAACGAACTTCGTAACTTGTCTACGCTTACCGTTGCAGACATTATGTATGGTGTTGCGGAAATTCGCGATGAGGCGGCAGTTCTATTGAACGCTTCAAATACGGCGACAACGTCGTAAATTGAGCCCACAGCCCTATCTGGTGGCTGTGGGAAGACAACCAGGTTCTTCCCAAAGTCATCAGGGTTACTGCCATAAACACAAAACTATGGCTAAAACATTTTTCTACAAAAGACCGAAAGACGGAATGATAATTGCGATGTATGAGCGTGAGGCATCTCTTACTGGAAAATTCTTTGAACATCTCGGAACGTCTGATGGAAAGAAGTATAATGAGGTGGTAGAGCCGTTTCGTATTGCATTAAATGAGATACAGACGCAGATGAATGAACTTACAAAGATGGGTCAGAAGGTTCCGAAGACCTTGCACACAAAGCTTGCGAAAGCGAGATTGGCGTTTCAAAAGGCACACAAAGACGGATTTGACGCTGAATTGGAAATAGCAAAGTCGAATAAGGAAAAACCAAAGAATACGGAATGGTCTTCACTTGACGGTCAGAAGATAGATAGACCGAACTGGTTAAAATAGTATGGACAAAAGAACACAAGAAAAAATAGACGAAATAAATGCCTCTATACCAGAGGAACTGAAAAACAATCTTGTTTCAAAGGAAGATAATCAAGAACTTCTTGAAGCAAAAGAACAGGCGGAGTTTATTCTTCATAGAATGGAAGGAGATAGAAACATAATAAGTTCAAGACAGAAAAGACAGTTGAAGGAGTCATTGGAGGGATTTTTGAAGAACACCGATTTCACGAAGAAAGTTGAAAAGGTAAACCCGAAAGCAACAGAGGGAATAGATAATTTTCTTAAAGGTGCGATGGAAAAGGAAGTAAAAGCGGGACGACTCAATCCAGCGAGTAAAACAGACATCGAGTCGTTTATGCGTAAGATTACGAGAAAATGAGAATAGTCGGATATGGGGTGTGTGGCGAGGGAGAAGCGAACAAGTATCTTGAAAACACACTAAAAGAATTTAAGAAGTTATGTGATGAGGTTGTTATCGTGTGTAATAATACCACGAAGAAAGAAGATGAACTTATAAGAAAGTATGGATTTGGTATTGTAAGGGACGACAGGGAATGGGGGGTGGCACAGCACAAGATAAAAGAAGATTTTGTTAGGAACGTATTACCTAAATATAAACCCGATTATTGTCTTGGTCTCGATATGGACGAGGTGTTTGAAGAAGGATTTACAAGAAAAGATTTAGAAGCATTGAATGGGAAAGCGTCGTATTTCTATTTCGTAAGTTTCTGGGACGATGAAAAACACTATAACCCAAACGTATCTTTCTGGAATGTAAGATATTGGAAATACGGAAATGAAGATAAATCGTTCTATCCGCAACCGCTTCATTGTGGACTAGTGCCAAAGATGTTCTATTCGCTTGGAACAAGAGCCCCACACTATATACGCCACTACGGATTGATAGAGAGAGAGTCGAAGATAGAACGCTACGACAAGTATGATAAGAACGCCAATTTCAAGGGGAAGGCGTACTATGATGAATTGCGTGGCGGAATAAAAAAGGAATACAATAGCACGGAAACAAAAAAAATGGTCGTTGATTTCGTGAATAAATACAAAGAAAAAATAAACAAAAGCATTATGGGAAAAAACAAACAAGACGAGAAAGTGTTTTTTGTGAGAAATCCTCACGGTGTTGTTGTTCCGATAGTAGAAAGACACCTAAATGAAACACTTAAAAGAAAGGGATTTCAGTTGATTGGAGAAAACACAGTACAAGAACATAAGGGTACTGACGATAAGATTGGGAATGTGTTTGACGAATATAAAGTGGACGCCGAAATAATTAAAGCCCCAGAGGAGAAGGCAAACCCGTTGGAGTGTGTTATATGCGGTTTTGTCGCAAAAAACTTGGTGGGTGCGAAAGCTCATCAAAAAAAACACGAATAAAATTCTATACTTCGGTTCATTCGGTAAATCGTATGACACTGAGGTTTATGTAGCGAACACCCTTGAAACATTGGGTTGCGAGGTTACGAGGAGACCGACCACGAAAACTTCATTTGAGGAGTTTGTAGAACTTATGAATATGAAGTGGGACGCTGTTGTATTCTCAAAGGGGTGGTTCGTTTTCGACCAAGACAAGTTAGCGGAGATAATAAAAAATACCAAGAATACAACGATTGGGTGGTTTTGGGATTTATGCTGGGGAACGAAACGGGAAAAACTGCTCGTAGAACACCACTTATTCAAGTGCGACATTGTATTAACATCAGATGGCGGCGATAGAGATTGGAATAGATACGGAATAAAACACAGGACACTACGACAGGGAATATATGAACCAGAAGCGGTATTAGGAAATAAGAAAGATGACTTTGACTATGACGTGGTCTTTGTTGGAACTAACGTCCACGCCGACGCATTTGGTTGGTTTGAAAGAGACAGGTTGATAAAGTTTCTTAAAAGAACATACGGAACCAGTTTCAAACAATTTGGGGTTTCAAGGGAGATAAGAAACCTAGAATTGAATGACCTTTATGCTTCCGCAAGGGTAGTTGTCGGCGATAGCGTATATGCGAAAAACTACTGGTCTAACAGACTATACGAAACGATAGGGCGTGGCGGTTTTCTTGTGTTCCCGAATGTTCCAGGAATTGAAAAGGAGTTTGTGCCGTACAAGCACTTTATACCGTATGAGTATGGAGATTATGAAGGATTGAAAACAAAGATTGACTACTACATAAAACACGATAAAGAGAGAGAGGAAATAAAACTTGCTGGATTTGAATACTGCAAAAACAATCTTACTTATACGCACAGGTGTAGAGAGTTGCTGAAGATAATAAAAGAATTAAACACACAAAAATGAAATTTGATATTGTAGAATACAAAGACGATGACTATAACGACTTCAAAGATTTCTATTTGCAGATATTATTCGAGTCTCATCATTTTACGCCTTACGACCCAAAAACACTAAAAGAAAAGTTAGTTGAGGAAGATAGATATAGTTTTATTATAAGAGAGAACGACAAGATAATTGCACACGTTTCGATAGCGAGAATGGGAGACCTAAAGAACGCACTTACATTTGGTTTTGCGGTGTTGAAAGATTATCAGAGAATGGGAATAGGAAAAAAAATGATGGAATTTGTGTTTGAATTTACAAAGAAGTTGGGATATAAACACATTATAGGTACTATACACAAAAACAACTATAAATCAATAATATTTAATACAAAATATGGATTTAATGTTATAGATGATAGCGATGAGTCGGTTATCAGAGTAGAAAAAACATTCGTATGACGGGGACTATAGGATATGCGGTTTCTTCTGGTCTTGGAATACAGACAAGGGCACTCATAGATAACGGGGTGGTGGATAAGATATTCATTGTGCCCCACTCGCACTACAAGAAAGAGGATTGGTACAGCAAATCACAGGTAGTTGGTTCCATTGAAGAATTGCTTGATGCCTGCGACTCTTTGGTATTTATAGAAACTCCGTTCTTTTGGGATATTATACCGAAAGCAAGAGAGCGTGGAATAAAGACAACGCTTATCGCTATGTACGAGTGTACGCCATATCCGTTTCCTTATTCTCCAGATGTTCTGCTTGGGTGTTCCGCTATGGAAACAGAACACTATAAGAAACTTGGATATACAAACGAATGTGAACACATAAACGCACCAGTAGACATTAAATGGAAACAAAGAAACAAGGCGAGAGTGTTCGTTCATAATTCAGGACACGGTGGATCATTGGGAAGGAACAGCACAAAAGAAGTATTGGAAGCGATGAACTATGTAAAATCTCCGATAAAACTGATTGTGAGGTCGCAGAATGGAAACTACAAATCATTTGACAGCAGAGTTGAAATCATAAACGAGAGCGTTCCCTACGAAGAACTCTGGGAAGAAGGAGATATATTGCTTTTACCAGAGAAGTTTGGCGGTTCGTTTCTCCCAATGCAGGAAGCGTTTGCGTCTGGTATGGGAGTTATGGCTACCGATAGGTTTCCAACGAACGATTGGCTACCGAAACAGTTGCTTATAAAGCCCGTTGGATACAAGCAGATAAAAATGGGTTCCTATTTTCAAATGGCGGAGATAGACCCAGTCAAAATCGCACAAAAGATAGACGGGTGGTATAATGAGGATATATCGGAGTTCTCGAAAATGGGAAAGAGGTGGGGCGAGAATAATAATTGGAAGTCGCTGAAAAATATATATATAAAAGCAATAAAATGACACTCAATAATTACGATATAGACTTCTACCTAAATAAGATACGGAATAATGAACCGTTCTCGATAGGGATGTATGGCGATGGGGAATGGCAGTGTATCTTCAATCAATGCGGTTTGAGTTTTGCGAAGAACTGCGAGGACACAATATATTCACCAGAACTTTCAAAACAGATGTATGACTCTCTTTCGTTTAATGAGGAGAACTTCTATTTCGCCGCACCAGACACATTCAAAATAGTACCGCAATACTTCGGATATGAAAAAACGATAGACGAGTATTTTCCCAACAAGGTATTCTATGAAAAGAACGTATGGAATAAAGCGATGTGTAAGGCGGAACTGTATCCCGTTATAAGTGAGTTCAGGAAGCACAACGTATGTATTATAGGAAATAAAATGCTGAAGGGTCTTACGTTCTTAAACTATGATAAGTTCATTGAGGTAAGTTATCCCAACTGTTTTGGTGAATTGGAAAGTGTTGTGAAACAATGTCTTGAATATGGAAAAGAGGGAATATACATTTTTGCCTGTGGGATACCAGCAACACTATTCGTTCAAGCATTACACGGAAAGATACCGAACTCTTGGTTTTTGGACTTGGGTTCTATCTGGGATGGGTTTGTGGGAATAGGCGGACAAAGACCCACTCGCAGACAATTCTATCTGAACCAAGAACTGTGGAAAGAATGGGTTGATAAAAACCTGAAAGAAATAGAATGGAGTAGAGAGATGCCATTAGTCGAATTTTATGGAAGGGGAAGCAAAGATATTATAAATGGACAAAAACAAAGTTAGAGAACATTGGAACGATAGAGTAAAAAATAATAAACACGATTTAAGGGGAATGGTGTGGCACTCTGGATTTACCTTACAGCACGACAAACTTGTACGCCACATTTTATCTTTCTTCAAAGATAAGAAAGTTCTTGATGTTGGGTGCGGTTATGGAAGGTTTAGCGATATATTCGAGAAAGATAAATATCTCGGCTTTGATATATCGGATGAGATGGTAAAACTTGCGAGAGAACTGTATCCTGATTATTCATTTGAAAGAATGGAATATAAACCGATAAAAGAACACTACGATTTAGTATTTCAGGTTATATCGCTTGGCTCTATGTCGGTTACTGAAAAACAGTTCTTCGATGATTTTGATGCGGAAGTGATAGCGTCTTTTGGACCAAACTCGTTTAACATTAAATTCAGTCCATCGGAAACAGACCACACAAAAGGATTACTATATGAAACAGATAAACAATAAACAAATAAACACTCCAGAATACTGGAACGAAATAGAAAGAAGCACGGCAAGGGATTTCGGTTTAAGACAGAAGAAATATATTGAATTTGCGGGAAAGGGAGAAAGTATAATTGAACTTGGGTGCGGACTCTCTCCTATGTTGCACTATGCAAGCAACTTCAAAAGGAAAGTTGGTCTTGATTTTTCTGATGTGGTTATAAAGACCGCAAGAGAATTATATGACAACGTAGAATATGTTGTGGGAGATTGTACGAATACAAAGTTTGCGGATAAAACATTTGATGCTGTCGTTGCGGGAGAGTTGATAGAACACTTGGAGAAACCCGAAGCACTCATAAAAGAAATGTCTAGGATTTGCAAGGACGGCGGTACAATAATCATATCAACGCCAAAACTAGAGTTCAACGACCCTGAACATCTATGGGAGTTTAACGGTGAAGATTTTAGAAAGTGGGGATTTCGAGTGGAGATAGTAAAGTCGGATAGATTTAAGGGACGTAAATATATATTCGCAATATGCAAAAAGTAGCACTTATCACGGGAATTACTGGACAGGACGGAAGTTATCTTGCAGAGATACTATTAAAAAAAGGTTATAGGGTTTATGGAACCATAAGAAGGTCGTCGTCGTTTAATACTGGAAGAATAGACCACATAAGAAACCAAATAGAGTTAGTTTATGCTGATATGACAGACCCATTCTCTTTAATGTGGGCTATAAAAAAATCTAATCCAGACGAGATTTATAATTTGGCGGCACAATCTCACGTTCAGGTAAGTTGGGAAACGCCACTCTATACCGCAAACACAACGGGAGTGGGCGTATTAAATCTATTGGAGTCGGTAAGGGTTCTCGGATTAAATCCTAAAATCTATCAGGCGAGTACGTCTGAACTTTATTCAGGAAGAATTGGAGAAGCACCACAAGACGAAAACACAAAGTTTGACCCAGTATCGCCGTATGGTTCCGCAAAGTTATATGCGTTCCAGATAGCAAAAAATTACAGGGAAGCGTTTGGAATGTTTGTGGTGAACGGTATTTTATTCAATCACGAGTCAATACGTCGTGGAGATAATTTCGTTACCAAAAAAATAGTAAATGCAATACCAAGCGGTGAGGTTCATTTGGGAAATACCGATGCTTCAAGGGATTGGGGATACGCACCAGAATATATGGAGATGGCGTGGAAAATGTTGCAAGAAGAAACTCCGAATGATTATGTTGTCGCTACTGGCGAAACGCATACGGTAAAAGAGTTTATAGAATGGGTTGAATATGAAACGGGAAAGAAGTTGAAAGTTATTATTGACCCAGCGTATATAAGACCAGCAGACGTGGAATGTTTGAAAGGAAATCCAGCAAAAGCGTATAAGATTTTGAAGTGGTCGCCGAAGGTCAGGGGAAAAGAGTTGGTAAAGAAAATGATTTATGGAGATTTACAGTAAACTGGAAAAAGAGTTTGCGGAGTTTATAGGGACAAAGTATGCGGTTTCGGTGAATACAGGAACTGCGGCACTTCACATAACGCTGTCGGCACTCGGCATTGGACGTGGTGATGAGGTATGCGTACCGAACTTTACGTTTATATCAACGGCGTGGGCGGTTACCTATACTGGTGCGAAGCCAGTATTCTACAACTCGATAGAAGATATAAAGACCACAAATAAAACAAAAGCAATTATTGTCGCACACATTTACGGAGTTCCAGAAAATATGGATTATGTAAAAAAGATTGCTGGAGATATTCCGATAATAGAAGATGCGTGCGAAGCACACGGAGCAACTTTCAAAGGAAAGAAAGTAGGAAGTATCGGACTCGCTGGTTGTTTCTCTTTTCAGGCATCAAAGATAATAAACTCCGAGGAGGGGGGAATTATCACCGTGAACGATAAGGAACTCGCAGATAAAATCCGCATAATGAAATCAACTGCGAATGACGGAAATTATAGGCACTCTATGTTGGCTTTCAATTATCGTATGCCGAACGCAACCGCATCACTTGCTTTGAAATCATTGAGGGGCGTTAAAACAAACCTTAAGAAAAGGGAAAGAATATGGAAATGGTTTCACTCGGTACTTGGCGAATACGGAAAAGAATGGGTTGCGGGACAGGTGGCGTGGGTATATCCGTTATATGTTGACGTTCCGTTTGGGAGGAGATTTTTTCAGGCGATGACTTCTCAACCTATGTATGGGAATAAAAAGAACACTTATACAGGACGAGTCTTGCCTATAAATCCGAATATGACAAAAAAACAAACAGTCGAATTAGCAAAAAAAATAAAAGATGAAATCAAAAAAACAGGTTATTCAGGAAATGCTTGATGGCTCACAGGAAAATATCTATTCATTTGAGGTAATGGAGCAGTATTTGAGCCAAAACCTTATTCTCTCTGTCGGGAATAAACAAAATACGGAACTCGCACTCGGCAAGGTACAGAGGGATTTGAAGGAAAAAAAGCACCTTGTGGGGTTCTTGGAAAATCTACTCAAAGAAACGAAGTAGGTTTATGGTATAATTAGTGTATGATATTAAGTTCTGCTTCACTTTCGAGCATCACGGAAAAACCGTCAATAGTCGAGGATATTGACTATACACTTGGTACGGATAGTACGAGTTTTCCTCTTGCAGACAAACTTCGACTTATAAACAAGTGGTATCTTCGTGTTGCGTTGTGGATTTGGAAAGCACAAAACACGTGGCAATTTGACGACAAGAACGCAACGACACTCCCAAGAGCAGTTACGACGCTTGTGGCGAACCAAAGAGATTATTCAATTCCCACAAATGCATTATCCATCGAAAGGGTTGAGGTGCTTGATACTAATGGAGAATGGCAAACGCTTGACAGAAAAGATAAGAAGTATTTTCAGAATGGATTAGATAACGAAGACGCAGGACTTCCACTTTATTGGGACGTTGAGGGATATTCGGTAATCATACATCCGAAACCGACATCAAGTTTTGTAACGCTCGCAAGCGGACTTCGGTTGTTCGTTTCAAGACAAGTTACCGAGTTTACGAAAAGCGATGCTGCGATAGAACCAGGATTTGAGGAACAGTTCCACGACTTTCTTTCAAAGGGACCGTCGTTTGATTTCGCTTTAGCAAAGCAGATGTACGATAAGGCAAACATATTGAAGGGAGAGATAGCGGGTTTGCGGGTGGACCTCGAAGACTTTTATCGAAGACGGGAGACGAAACACCCGAGAATGAATCCGAGAAAATCATCGTATGTCTAGTTGGAATTTTGAATCAAAAAACACAGCGAATTATTCCTATACAAATAGGTCAAGGAAATATTTTTTATTGAGTGAAGATTTATTTAAGATACTGAAAGAGGACGGCGGAGGAATACTACTGGAACAAGGAATGTCTGATTATTCAAATCAATCAAAAAACACAGCGTCGTACTCATATGAAACAAAGAACTAAACTATGGCAGATACAAAAATATCAGAATTAGATTCTCTAACACCAGTTGCTGATAACGACCTTGTTGTTGTTGTTGATGTTTCCGATACGTCAATGTCGGCATCGGGTACCACAAAGAAAGCTCTGAAAACAGAACTAAAAGGAGATACTGGTGCCACTGGAGCTACAGGACCAGCTGGAAACGATGGAGAAGATGCTTTTGTTTACATAGCGTATGCGTCTGATGATAGCGGTACCGACTTCACCACAACATTCAATGCCGCACTAAATTATATTGCGATAAAAACCACAACTACGCAGATTGTGTCTCCACAGGCATCAGACTTTACTGGACTTTGGAAGAACTATAAGGGTGCCACTGGTGCAACAGGAAGTGCTGGTGCAAACGGAGACAACGCATATGTATATATTGCATACGCCTCGGACGATAGTGGCACTGGTTTTACAATGACGTTCAACTCTGCGTTGGATTATATAGCGATAAAAAATAGTGCAACCGAGATACCTACGCCACAGGCAAGCGATTTTGTTGGCTTATGGAAAAACTATAAGGGTGCAACTGGTGCTACTGGTTCACAGGGTCCCGCTGGAAACGATGGCGTCGTACAGTCGGTTGTTGCAGGAACTGGAATAAGCGTTAACAGTACAGACCCAGCAAATCCAGTTGTTACGAACACACTGGATATAAGTGGGAAGGAAGACGCGTCAAATAAAAAAACCGATTTA
>Ga0172381_10001777_pt1 | contig 24634 bp, 54 predicted proteins | sample Leawel6488metaG_FD_119754 | JGI IMG/M metagenome (GOLD analysis project Ga0172381, IMG submission 119754) | Leachate microbial communities from a municipal landfill in Southern Ontario, Canada - Leachate well 64-88 metaG | ecosystem: Engineered > Solid waste > Landfill > Unclassified | place... | reverse complement strand
GATCGTCCTGGATGCCGTAGAAATACATGGCTCCCTGGTACACGTTCCCTTCATGCTTGAGCGGTAAACGATCTCGCCCGTAAGCGTCGCCGGACGGGTAAAGGTAGAAGTACGCGGCGTCAATGGTGGTCGTGGTGGTTGCGGTAAACGAACACCTGAGATAGTTCGTGCAGGCGTTCATCAGAACACCGTCGAGCCTCGCGGGATTCGCGGCAAACGCGGTTCCCACGGTTCCGGCAGCAGCAGCCGCGGTCACGGTACCCTGAGATCCGCTTTTGCAGAAAATCGGGGTCGGCTTATTGTCGGGGCTGAACGACTCTGCGAATGAAAGACCTACTGCGAACGACAGAACGACAAGAGCACTGAGTACAACCTTGAGACACTTCATACTGTCCTCCTCGTTGCGGGTTTACCGCCTGTTAAACAATTTTGACTGCCTGTACCTTGTCGAGCAAAAACCTTCTTGCCCCTGCGTACTGCGACGCCTTCGGGTTCTTCACGTTCTTGAACTCTGAAAACATTCGCATCAGAACACGTCCATAAAATCCTTCGGCCTCCAAAACAACGGGCGCTTCGCCTTCGTTGACGATTATTCCGACATGGTTGATAATTCCGTTCTTCTCTTTGAAAACTACGTCGCCTACTTCGAGCGATTCGTCGCCTACCGCTTCACTGGCCGCGTACTGGTACTTCGCTCCATCGGGAACCTTGTACCCCGCATGGTAGAAAACGTATTCCACAAGCTCGGAGCAATCAAAGGCAGTATCGGACTGAATAACATCCTCAACGGATCTCGTAAGAATCAATTCAGCACCGTACTGGTACGGAAGCCGGGCCATAGACAACTGTTTCCCTATCTCCCGGATAATACCCTTGTGTTCAACGCTGAGTTTCAGAAGGTCCATTGGATTCCTTTTTGAGAATCTTTGCCAGCTTCTCAATGCCATCGACGCCACCCTGGGCTCCGAGATAAATGCCTGCTATCCAACCGATCTTGTCAAGAACCATGGGGAGCGCCGCTGCCGCCGTGAGACCGCCAGTAGCCACCGTAAGCGCCCCGGTAGCCACCACAGCGCCGATACAGAGGACGCCAAACTTCCACTTCTTCGAGTCCCTCGCCTTCTTATCCTCAGCCATTATGCGCCGTCCCGTCGCCCCGCTGGGAGTCTATCACCGAAATAGCCTTGTCACGCCATTTCAAAAACTCGGCTTCCAGTTTTGGGCTGTTGATAAACTTCTCGAAGATACCCTTGACGAGCGTCCCGTCTACCAGATCGAGTGCGCCGGTATTCGTGCGGTCGTCTATCTCGTCGATGATGATGCCGAATACCTTCTGCGCGCTGTCGAGCTCTACCAGAACATCCTTGCAGTCGATCAGGATGGTGATAGCAAACGCCTCCACCGACTTTTTGAGCTGGTTAAACTCAACCTTCCTGGCATCGAACTTTGCCACCACGAACTCCCGCAACTCTTTGTTGTTCATACGACCTCCTTTACAATAAACGGCAATTCTTTGCATTGGAATCCCGCCGCCTGCTTATGCCCGCCACCGCCATACTTCTTCGCTATTTCCGAACAGTCAATGTTTGCCTTTGTGTAAAGACTAACCGTAAACTGTTTGCCATCATGGTAGTAGGGCATACAAATGTCGTAGGTATCCATTCTCTCTCCAAACCTCTCCGATGAACACCTTGCCCTGTTAATGGCAAAGCACTCGTGCCCCTCAAACACAACCTCGTAACCAAGAAATTTATTGACTTCATCGTCGCCATGCTTCTTGTATTTCTCAATAACTTCGCCTGATTCGAGCAACTCTTTCCAAAACTTCTCGCCCCTTATTCTTGCATCCCTGTTCCCAGTATTGGGTGGCGGCAAATCCTCAATTTCATGATCCATGCACTTCCACCAAAAATCCGAACCAGGACGAGTATCATGCAACTGACTTCCGTTAAAGAAATTTCTCGTTTCCTCTCCATGCGCCCATCTCCAAACATCCCGATCTCCGACTAACTCAATACATCTCGGAACCGGCAAAATATCTTCCGAGCTGGCATTAAAGTTTTCCTCACCGTTGCCCCGTGCCGTCCACCAATGTATATACTTCCATGTAAGCACACAGGCCGCTTCCCCGTCCTTCCTGATTCCTCTTATAGGGAATTCAAAGCCCGCATACTTTTCAATGGCGGTCTTGTGGTGATCTATCCATGTAACATCTTTCGTTATCGACAATAACCGCCGCATTTCATCGGGAGATATGGAGTAATCAACTATCCATATCTGCTCGCCCTTCGCTATTGTCTCAAAAGGAAACTGACGCCCGTAGGTAATTTCGACAAAATCCACACCATGAGTGAGATGTTTAATTCCAACCCACGCATGAACGCAAAACGCAGACGCATGACCGTCCAAATCATTGTGATAAAAACACTTCATATCCCCAGCTCCTTTAACTGTTTCTTGATATACTCATTTTCATCCTCAAGTTTTTTAATCTTTAAATCGGTCTTTTCTTTGTCGGTATAATCGAAAACAAAATATCTTCCTCGGTCAATATAGTGAGGACAAAAAACATCATCTTCGGTAATGTAACGCCGTACGTAATCTTTATTCACAACTCCGCATATAGGACACGTTGCAATAATGACATCGCAATATATGCCTGACGTGTAGTCAAACTTTGTCACAGTTTCGACTTTTATGGGATCTGCGAATCCGCATACATAACACGAAGCCAAGATCCCGATAACAAAAAGTAGTTTTTTCATTTGTTCTTGATGATCTCCAATATCGTCTTTACGTTGTCCTGCATGGTCTTCTGATCGCGCTGGCAGTCTTCAAGGTACACGATACGCTTCTCGTGGTCAGTGAGCTTCTCTCCGTGGTTTTGGAGCTTGCTGTACGCGATAGCCGATCCCCAAATCAGCAGAGAAGCAGTTATCACTATCTGCACCCAATCAAGACCGAGAAGTATCTTCCTTCTGTCATTGACCATCGAATCATCCTTTATGGTGCTACACGCTTACCGTAACCCTGCAACTTCAGCTTGATGGCTCCAAATCCTCCGGCCTTCAGAGCGCACCGGATATACTTATACGTGGTGAACCCGAAATCCCAAAAATAGTGCGAGGGCGTCGTCGTGTTCTCGATAGTGATGCTCGTTTTATCGAGATCGTACCAGTGCACCTTGTCATTAGAGCACTGCCACTTGAAGCTGAACGTATCTTCGTGCGGAATATCCAAAGGCGTCAGTGTGAATGTCCCGCTGCCAGGGTACGTCTGCGAAGAGATATTCAGTTCAGTCCCGGCCAGAGCAAGCGCTTTCGTGCTCGCAAGCTGAACACCTGAAGCCGTCGGGATAGCGAAATACGTCGTCCCCGAAGTCAGGCCCGTGGGCGAGGTCCCTGCGGACGCAGCATACAGTACCGCAAGGCCCGGCAAGAAGTCATGCACCTGCATGATCGTATCGGTCGTGTAATTGAAGTATGTCGAAGCGCCGCCGGTCATGCTCACTACCGTGATTGAAGAAACCCCTGAAGCGAACACATAGTTGCCCGTGGTATCGACTACCGTTGAAGTCGCGTATATCACAGAACCCGTTCCATCAATAGACCACTGTATGTAGCTGATTGACGCAACGAGGATATCGTAGAGACTGTGTGCGGTCGTGCTCGATAACGCCGAAGACGTCCAATGCGTCCCCTCGTAGAACGGAATACCGTTGATTGTGATGGTCGAATTGTCGATGTCTGTCCCGGCGCTCACTACGGTTATTTTCCCCGTAGCTCTCACTCCGTCGGTAAATGTGATTGCCGAGAAGGTTTGCGTCGAATAGATCGCTTGGAACGAAAGGTAGTCTATCGTCCTGCTCATTTCGAGGCTCTGCGTGTAGTTCACGTCAGACAAGATATTCTCGCTGTCTGTCAGCGCGTAATCGTACACAGGCTGGGACGCGAAAAGAGGAACTACGGCGAAACACAAAAACATTGCTGCCAAAAAGATTTTCTTCATGTACCTGAGCCTCCTGAAATGATGCGTTTCGTCAATATCCTGTAATCGGGTCCGGCTTGTGATCGTCCGGCTGAACTGATCCCTCTGGTCTACTGCGTCTGTACGTCGGCCTCTGAACACATATATATCGCACATCGTCGGCAAAATGAGCGTGAACCCCGCCCATCGTCTTGTCTATATTTTTTTCTCCTGTAAAGTCAGCCCACTGGTAATGCAACATCGCCGATATCGTGTTCGGAACCTTGTCGTCAAAAAAGTAGCAGCCTGGTTTCCCATTCTTCAGAGTAAGATATTCGTGCACTGCCTTGAACCCGAGAGCATGATTCTTTGTGGTGCACCGAAACGACAACGGCCATTTAAGCAGCTCTCCCTGAGTCCGAAACTCTTTCAGCGCGCTCTTGCCAGTATTCCTATCCGGCGTTGCCGCCAGAGAGTCTATCCCACGGTGCTGCACTGCGCGCCCGTACTCCAACTTCTCTTTCAGCTTGAGAACCTCCGCTATCTTCGGGATCGTAGAATCTATCTTCAGCTCATCGTAAAAGTAAAGTGTCCCTTGCGGATCTACTGCGGCCCATAAGAAAGCGCATGGCGTTCTCGGGTGAAAGTCCTGAACCATCAGCCGCGTCCAATCCTTCGGTATCGGGAAAGACTGTATCCGGTGAACCATCCCGAACTCTTTGTACACAAGGCCCGCGAGGTGCTTGAACACTCCGTCAAGCCTGGCCGGGCGCTCATCCTCCGGCACTGTCGCGGCGTACAGCTCGACTTCTGCGTCGCTCAGGTACGGATTCCCGCGAGTCGGGAGCACGAATACATCCGGCTGATCCGGTCCGAGCCCAGCCTTTAGAAAGAGTTCATCGTATATCCAGGCTTCGGTCAGCGGCGTCGCGGTAATGAAGATTATTCCTCCGTACCGCATCAGTCCGCGATAGCAAGCCGTGAATATGTCCCTGGGCGGCGGTTCATCGAACCATACCCAATCCCCGGTCCATCCTTCAAAGAGCTTTGTGCCTTGTTCATAGCTGAGGAACTCGACTGTCGAACCGTTCCTGAACCCTATCTTCTTGATCTCGCCGCTCGAATATCTGCGTTCAGAAGAAACCTCTGATCGCGGAAGCATACTCTCATACTTCGGCCAGATAACCTCACCTATCCCTTTTGCGAGATCGCCACCTACTATGCGTCCCTTGTTCGGGACGCGCATCTGGCGGTATGGATGAATCCCGAGTGACAGTTTCAGCGACTCCGCAGCGCCTGTCTGCGTTTTCCCACTTTGATTTCCACCAAGAGCCAACCGAACCTTCTTCATTGACTTGTGGAAATCTTCCTGCGGGTACTTCCCGGAGAGAACATTGTTTCCGGCTTCATCCTTAACCCGCCTTCCGCCATCTATCAGGAGAGCGTTATAAGGCTTGTAGTACAGTATCCCGTAGTCTTTCTTCCGCTTGTCGAGGACTACCTTGAGTTCCGCGGTCCTGCGTAGCTTGTCTTCAGGCCAGTTCTCAAGAGGCCCGTCGAGCTGTTCAAGCTCCGCAAGGATCTCGTCAAAGTCCAAAGGAACGACGCTTTTAATACCGCTTTCAAAGAGCTTGTTTCCTGCCTGGTGAGGCGTATATGCTCCGGTCATTGGAATCTCTCAGCCCTGGTCAAATGCGTAAGCCAGAATTGACGTTAACCACGGACACCCTGCCTACTCAGAAGCCGGCAGGTACGCGCATTCTGTGTCACGGTGTCGAACTGTTCTTCTACCCTCTTACCCTTCGCGCAGTCAGGACACGGATTCAGGATGCCGAACTTCGGTATAAACACCGTGTACCCCCGGTCCTGGCACGTAGGGCAGACTGAAGGATGCTCGGTTTTCCCTGTCTTGCTACCACCAAGAATAACTTTGACAGGCCCGGTGCTCATTCGAGTATCACCCCGAGTACCTCAAGTAGCTTCTCTTTTGTCTCCGCTACCCACAGCTTACTAGAGTCCAATCCTCCGACTACAAACTCGCTGGTCTTCTCTATCGCGTACCCATTCTCTACCTTGCTGATCGTTACGCTTTGCATCTTCGCAGGCTTTAGCGGAACATACTGAGGACTTGCTGCCTTCATGTTGTCCAGCATCTCTCTGTCTTCCATCTGTACTCTCCTTTTTTCAAATAACTGGTTTACCCGACACCCATCGAACTGTCGCCCCCGTTCCACCCGTTGTATGCAGTGGATGCACCCTCAAAGCCTGCGCATGAAGTAACAAGTGCTTCATGTAAAACTTGTCTATCAATGTCACTTCTCCGGCGAACCAGTGGTACTCGTATCTGCGCCCGTAATAGACGCGCTTTTTCAAAAACACGTACTCGGTCTTCGTCCCATCTTCTTCAGTGATCTCTGCGTTCTCAACTCTTACCACAACCGCCTCCTTTAAAACAAAAAAATAGCGGCTCAAGTACACCTTCACCTGAGTCGCTATCACCTATGAAACTACTAAAACTATTTACTACAAAAACTTAGTTACGCCTTCTCCCCAGCCATCGCTCTTACTTGCCCCATCAGGTCCTCTGCCTTCAAACCAAAATGTACCTTGTGCGTCCTGTAAAACTGTCTCACGTCCACTCCCTCGTTCGTCAATATCTGGTATTTCTCCTGTATCCCGTACATCTTCCCCTTCACCTTCTTCCTCAACGAAAACATCACGTTCTGTATGTCAGCCTCCGGGCACCCCGTGTACGCCAACTCAAACCCACCTTCAAATTCCATCAGCTCTTTGCTCGATCTACTGATCGTCAACTTCATGCGGCCACCTTTGAAAAACCCTTTTGCGGGAAAAATCTATGGGGATGAGGCGAAATCATATACATCATCGTTTCCCCGCCCGACCCATTGCCGCCCTTCGAATCCGTGAGTGCTACTATCATTTTCATCCTCTCAAAATGTAGGCTGAATGGTTCCGATAATACATACTATGTCTCATTTCTTCGTCGGAGCGTTTCCGCGTTTGGTTATCTCTCCATTACTAGCACTCTTCTCCGTCGATACAGGTGCCGGTGTAGGCTTGACTGCTTGCTTACCTCGTATAAACCCTATTGTACCCTGTTTATCTCCGAATCTGTGATCTATTACGTCTGTAGGATCGCCTTTGATTAGTCGGAGCTTATCAGTTATGATACCGCCGGACATCGACAATTGAGCACCATTAAGTTTATTGATTATCGACGGCTTTGACAGGCGTTTTGATATGCGTTGCAATGCTATTTGAAAGTTGCCCGCAACCTCATTCATCGTCGCATCATAGTCTTTTTCTATCTTCTTTCGCGCCCCCTCAACGTATTCCCTTTTTGCATTTTCGATATCTGCGTATAGTTGCTTCTGTAGATTGATTACGGTAGCTTGAGATAAGTGAGTTATGCGGGCGATTTCTCTCGTCGTAGCGGCGCGAGCGGAGAGCGCGATAATTTGAGCTTTCTGGACAGTGTAGGTACGTTTTGCCATGCTTGTAAATACCTCTATACAATTTGTATCTTACTGCTTTAATTATAAGCGCTCTTAGCAAATATGTCAATGAGGCGACACGAGAATAATTATCGACGGGGAGAATCGGCTCTGTGATGTTTCTGGGACGGAAGTGAAAAATGAGAAAATAGTTTTTATGAGGTATATGCAGGTTTCAAAGACAGAAAGAACCATACTGCTCAGATAGGAGCGGTATTTGAATTGATTTATAGATGATAGCGTTTGACGCGGTTTAAAGTGCAGGGGACAGGCACGGTCTGCCATTGATATTAGTTGAGAGCCTTTGAGTTGTCCCGACATTCACGCCCATGGCTGGAAGCGTTAGAGGATTTCAATATACCTCTTGTTCCGGTCAGTGTTTACCTGGAGCCGGACAGTCCTTGCCTACTTGCTATCTGTTATGGGGTGCGCAAAGATCAATGAATCCACGGATGTATCTTCTTGTGACAGGGACGACATAGGGCTATAATGTTATAACCTCTATTGTCTCCGCCGTGCTTAATGCCGATGATATGATGACGAATAATGGGCTTAGAATGACAAACGAAACAAGAGCTTCCGGGATACTGATTGAAATTTTCGAGGAAGTCTTTACGATTAATGCGTATCCAATCAAGATCAGGCCTTGATACCCATACTTTGTTATAGTTGATAAGAATGCGGATTTTATCTTCTTGACTGGAGCGCTCGAATTTCTTCCAGAATTTTTTTAAAGTGTTGGCGTATATTGTTGCAATATCCATTGCTGTAATTATAACCACTCTTACATATTTTGTAAATGAGGCGACACGCTGAATTGTTCCGTCGATATATTTTTCCCCTGTGATGTTTCTGGGAATAGAGTAAGATTTGTGAAAATATATTTTTCACGCTTCGGCATAATCTTAAACGGTGGCTCCGTCGTAGACAATAGAATTCGTTGCTATTTCAATATGATAGTGCATAGTTGTGAATCTTTCAATTATTTGATTTCCGTGTTTCCGTCGGAGAATAGAAATGTATCGACGGAGAAGATAGGGCTTGACAACGTAATACAGATGTACTACACTATTACCGCAGAGCACAGAGAGTTGGCGGTAACCTGCAAACCGCGCCGGGTGCAGACGGAGGGTAACATGGCCAGGAAAACGTATTATGGGTACTGGGGAGCTAACAACGGCAGCGGCAACAGAGAGCCTGTAAAATTTACCAACAAAAAAGAGGCAATAAAGACCATGCGGTCAATTGCCAAGGGCAATGTATTTGCAGGCAATACCGGATGGTGGAGGGTATGCAACCATGCCGGAGCTTGTGAGTATCAGGATTGCGGTACAACAGGGACGGTAAGAGGTTAATATACCCGGCGTGCAGGCCGTCCGCTATACTCCCGCTCCTCTGCACAGGGGCGGGACTACTTGACAAAACTGTAATACTATTGTAGGATATAAACCATGAGCGATAAATCAGTAATCAAATCAATCCGCATACCAGCCATTACGTATCAAGATATGCTCGACGAGGCAACGCGGGCGGGCGGGCTATCATTTACCGCCTATCTGCTGCTGGCCCATAAACATTATAGGGAGACCGTAAGCAACATATGCCCGTGTTGCGGACGAGAGCGGAGCGCCTCACAAAAAAAGGTAGCTAAACCATGAGCGAGATTTTTTTATCTTGACGGTATTACCCGCGTATTACAGAGCACACAGAGCATATATTTTTTGTCCGCAGAGTATGACGGTAGTATTACATTTTAGGGAGGTGACGACAATGCCGGAACAGATTATCAGAGTTGAACGTGAGATTTTGGAGCGTTGCAGATGGCAGGGCGCGGACGTTTCACAGATCATCCTACACCGTGCGGATTTACTCCGCGCCGTGGCAATAAGCATGATCGTGGACGGATTGCAGATAAGCGACGCTGTACGGGAAATTTTGAATTAAAGGAGCCTACAATGACGAACGCAAAGCACACGCCGGGGCCGTGGAGAGTACAAAAGACACTTGGATGTAAGGATATAACCAGCGACGAACGGGATGAATACGGAAATAAATCCCTTATATGCACAACGGCAGGTAGGGAAGAACGCGAAGATAGAGCCAACGCCCGCCTGATCGCCGCTGCGCCGGAACTGCTGGCAGCCTGCAAACAGGCTCTTGCCTGCCTGAACCACGCGCCGCGCTTCAGCACACCGCAGGGCGTGGACAGCTACGACACGGCAGCATTGCTTGACCGCGTGATAAACAAAGCCGAACCGAAAGGGGGTGAATGATATGGGTGAGATAATGCGTGTCAAGGAATCTCAACTCTTAATCCTGTATAGACGTTACAAGATCGAACCGGGTGAAAAGAGATATTTCATCATTACGCGGATTGACGGCGGTTACGTTTCGGAACATAGGGATTTGCGTTCCGCGCTGAAACGGTTCAACGATTTATCAAAGTAGTAACCGCTCCGGCGGTAATATCGAAGGAAAGGGAGATTATACAATGAGACCGTGGAGAAATGATCTAGGGAAAATCAGCGACAGCAAAACGGGAATTATCCTGTACCGTCCACACCTGGACGTAAAGAAGCCGTGAAGCGTACAGAGGCGCGGGCAAGTGCTGCGGAGCTTTGTTTATTATGGATTTGCGGTACGTTTCTTCTCAAATATTCGCACAAGAGGAGCGGTGAAATCATGATAACTAATAGCTTTATAGTATCCCGTATCATTCAGGCACGGAAGGAGGCGCATATATCAGAAAGCGAGCTTGCGTGCAGGATCGGTAGGCATAGGAATACTATTATCTGCTGGCGAATTAAAGGTAGCAAAATAGGCGTTATAGAACTCATGCAGATAGCAGAGATCACGGGAAAGCCTCTATCGTTCTTTATAGGGCAGTAGAAGCCTGTTCTATAGGGGTAAAATGAGCCGGAAGGGAGTTTGCCTATGATACCCGCATTCAGCGGTACAGAGGACGCGGAAGCCTACGGGAAGCTAAACTGTGGGAATGTTACGATACTCGGAGAGATAAGAAACGAGCTGACAATGCTTGACAGGGCTGGAGAGATACTCTTCATTCTCATTCGGATAGACAAGAAGCCATGCAGAGCGGAGCAATTCAATAAATTCCAGATAATGTTCACGCGGGCGCAGCTTCTCCGGGAATGCCTACGGGCAGCGGATATACCGCCTATCTGTGCGCCCGGCGCGTAATCTTGATAGGCTTGAGGTCTACGACTTCAAATACCGTATGAGGAACGCGCTTTGTCAGATCGAATCTTTCCTGAAGCCGGAGCCTGCATAGATTGATCTGGTCATCTGTCAGAAACTTGTTCTTACTCTTTGCGTAAGGAATACGCCTTGCCATGTTGGTTATTCCTCCTTATAGAGCGGAGCCGTACACTCCCTTTCGGTAGACAGAGCGGAGCGCCTCACCAGCTAAACTCTTTTTCTTCTTCCAGCTTCTTGTATGCCCTGATCCGGCGCATATACCGCCTATGCTGGTACTGTCGCCAATGTTTCTTGCACTCTGGATTATCGCACGTTACCGCATTTCCGCTCTTTTCTATAATGCGTTTGCATATCCGGCAAGAAATCCACATACGGTCATGCTCCCTGTTTATTGCTAAACTCTACTATTTCTTTTGCTACCCTGGCGCGCAGGACCCGGATACGCTCCTGGGTAGACGGGCTCTCATCTTTCAGTATCGCCTCTCGGGTACAGTAGATGAAAAGCGTTGCTTCATCAGAGCGGAGCTTTACGGTGATTTCAGGATCTGTCATACGATTCTCTCCCTTTCATAGTAATCTGCCTGGCCGGATTCCTACACTCGACTCCGCTATTGGTGCAAGCTGTCTGGTACTTGCTCAATAGCACTCTTACCCTGCGCCAGTACGCAGCAGGCAGACCTTAATTTTCAGAAAACGTGAGATACTTTCGGTAGAATTTTACTGGAACTGTACCTACGGGACCGTGACGCTGCTTGTTGATCTCAAGGTCCAGTGACCATATCGCGTCATCCTTCTTCGTGTTCTTGTTGAGCTTTATCTCCATACAAGAGTCTGCGGCATCCTCTATACCGCCCGATCCTTTATAGTTTACCGGCTGAAGCGTGGCGTCGCTTCTACCCTTGATAGAATCCCGGCTCACCTGAGAGCCTACCACAAACCCCACGTTCTTCTCCCCGGCCATACCCTTCATTTCGTACATGGCATCTTCCATTCCCTGAGCTTTATTCGTGTTCTTTATCCGCAGAAGCTGTATATGGTCAACGAACACGAAATCGGGCTGGATTTGGTACACAGCTTCGCGTATATGGGCCATTGTCATGCTCGGAGCGTAGCAAAGGAATAGTGGAATACTTCCGAAAGAGTCTTTCATCATGGCGTCGGCTATACTCTTGTATTCCTCATCCTTCAAATTCGCATACCGTATCTTATAGCTCTCTACCCAGCTTGCCCCGGACACGATCCTGTCAACGATCTGCTGCTCAGGCATCTCTCCGTTCATGTAAAGCACTTTCGCGCCCCTACGGGCCACGTTGACAGCGAAATTCGTCATAAGAGACGTCTTTCCCATAGAAGTACGCCCACCTATGATAAGAACATCCTTTTTGTGGACTCCCCCTGTCTTTTCATCTATTGTAGGCAGACCGGTAGGGTACGGGACGCCACCTGAATACCGTTTCTTGCGCTCTTCCAGAACATCAGACATATCCAGGCACATATCAGAGAACTTCTTCACGCTCAGGGATTCGGCGATCTCGTCTTCAGTGAGATCATGCAACTTCTTAATCTCCGCGCTTGTAAGCTGCCCTTCAGACCCCTGGGCGATGTTGTAGACCTCTTCGCGCCGCCGGATGTCCTTGAGTTGCTTCAAGTGCATGGGGAGCATAGCCGTATTCTGCACCTGGTTCATAGCGTGTATCATGAGCTTTGCGAACTCACCGCCACCGCGGATCTTCTCTTTCTTGATCTCGCCCATCAGGGAAGCTATATCCCGGACGTGCATATTCGCTTTCAGAAACTCGAAAGCGCGCCGGATATCCTTATCCTTGAATATGTACTCCGGCACGTTCTCTATGTACCTGTTCTGCTCATCCAGGAACAGGGCGCCCAGGACCGCGAACTCAAGAATATCCTTGCCATCAAATGAACTTGTATTTGTTTCCGTCACTCGATTGCTCCCTGTTTTTCATTATTTGGAAGTCCGGGGCCTTGTTGAACACGGTATTCAATCCCCACTCGTTGTACCCTTTCTCTGATACGAAATCTATGCACTGGCAGACAGCTTCAAGGCTTTTAAGCACGTGCAAGAGCTTCTGAGCCGTCTTCACGTGCCGGTTGAAATAGTTATCGTTCCAATCGGGCAGCTTATCGTACCCTTTGACCGTCTTGTAATACTCGATAACCTTCTGGATATCGTTCAGGGGGACCGTTGCTCCATCTACGCGCTGAACCTTCAGTACGTTACCGTTTACGATTATTTCTTCGATCACCTGTTCGCCTCCTTATCGTTTTGTTGCCCTCACCATATCGTTGGTGTCAACAAAATGGTTTATTTCCCATACTCCTTTTCGTAGACTTCCTCCAAAACTTTCAGCATATTACGTGACGCGGAGAGGGCTTCTTCTTGAGTATAGGAGAGATTACATTTTTTCCACGGAGATTTTCTAGCATTGCACTCATAAATATATTTTTCAAGAACGCATGGTGAATAACAGTTCCCATTATGGAAAACACAAAGACCACAGTTATCGTCGTCATAAAATACTTCCTTACCACCTATCGACCACGAATGCCGCAAACGATTTAGACAGAATTCCCCCCTACTCTCCTCCAGTAGTTTTACATTCTCTTTCCAGTGCTCAATAGACATTTCCAACGCTTCTTTAGCTGTCTCTGGTGTTTTCATTTATTCCTATCCTCCAGTTTCCCTATCCGCTCGGAGAGGTTTTTTGCTATGTCAATAAGTTTTCCCATAAAAGTATTATGCAAATATTCGTTACTTACGTCTCGAAACTCTCTTTTCATCCCTTCCCAATCCACCTCCTCCGGCTCTTTCTCTTTGGGTTGCCAGAGAGAAAAATAATCGCACTTCATATCGCAAGATATAAAAGGATGTTCGTATTTGCAATTCTCGCAGCTCCTATCCTCTTTCTTCTCTTCAATCGGCTTAAAATCCCGGCAATTATATGCGTTCTTCATGGGCAGGCAAGTAACTTGAGAAGCACATTCGCGACACCTTATCGGGTTAGCCTCTTTCTCCTCGTCCTCGACTATGGCGACGATATCATCCTTATCAATTCCATAAACTGAATGACTTGTTCTTACCATAGTGGGTTCTATCTTGTATATTTTCTGTCTAATCAAAACATCTGCTCCCTCTTTCAGCTTACTCTCATCAACGGGAGCGAGTTCGACTTTCGCATAATCAGCGGCAGGGCAAGTATCCCCGCCACCATTGCACTTTATCAGCTTACCTACTACTCTCACGGGCTTGTTCATTGGTGCTCCTTGACCGATTTGCCAGCCAATCCTATTACTTCATCGTCTATTTCTTCTTTACCAAGTTCTTTCATCGCATTGCGAATGGGTTCGACCCATTCATATGAAACAGACAACATTATTTTGTCTGAAAATGGAGAATCTCCTAAAATATCGAGCAACTTTCTTTCACTTTCGGAAGGATTATCTATGTGATAGTTTTTAACCTGAAATATAACACCACAAGAACCTTTCGCCTCTCCGTGAAAAACTTGCCACTCCCAAAAGTGCTTCAATAATTTGCGCCCGCAGATAGGACAATCCTCGTCCATTCCGTAAAGCCTTGCAACCCACTTTTCCTTGTCTTTTTTACTTGGCAATACTTCAAGTTCTATCATGTTATTATTCTCCCTTCGCCCCTAGCTTTTGCTTGAGGTCTGATACTGTGCAGGTCTCATATCCATAGGCATGATGGTCTTTGTAGCAATTCAAACAAAATGAAACTAATCCTCCGCACTTGTAACATTCGTGTCGATTATCCCACATAGCATTTCCGTTGCTATCCAATTGCGGTTTAAAGTTTCCGCATGGCTGCCTTCCAATTTCAAAATCACTATTAACGGTCACGATTTTGCCTCCCCAATCTCTGATATAATCTTTCGTTTGTATGGCTATAACACCCTCCAGCAATTCAGCCGAATCGGGCGTAATTATCACCGTAACGTGCGGATGATAATTATCATTCAGAAACTTAATTAATGGCCTAGCTAATACCTCAAACTCTTTTTGTTTTTCATTGGTCATGATATTCCTCTCTTAATACGGAAAGTTTTGGATACTGACTAATTTTTTATTTGGAATTACTTGTGTAAAGATTGCCGGTTCTTTAACATCCATTAATCCAGTTGTTGAAAGTTTTTGGTCAACGGAAATAGCGACATCAATATCGCCGTGTTCTTCATGTACTCTTATTAATTCTGAAATCAATTCTGTTACTTTCATACCTTCTCCTTTGCTTTCTCCGACGCGGAGAGACGTTTGAATAATTCTTTGATACGCTTCCATAGCGATGGTTTGTATTCCGAACAATAGTGTCCGCTCCTCGCTTCGTATGGATGAAATTTCGTGAAGTCGCATTCTCCGTTAAACTGGCATTCGTGGCATTTAACTTTCTCATAATTCAGCATCACTTACCTCCGTATTTGGCGATGAGTTTCGCAATTTCTTCTTTGCGCTGCTCTATCTCTCTCCGCAGCTTATCGTTCTCGGAGCGAAGGGAAGCTATTTCAGTATTAAGCTGATTGTTGTATTCTACTGCCTTATCTATAACGCAACGCTCTCTATAGGGGCATTTCTGGCAATCTTTTACAAGCGTATTACCCACATACATTTCCATATACATTCCTCCTAAATTTGCGGGAGTTTACAAACCGCCCCGCGTTCTATTTCTTGTTCAGTATATTTATAATATCGTTCAGGATATATCCCGTAATCTCGCTCTGTATCAATAAGAGCGTAATGCTTAACGATATAGCCCACTTGTAACCTAGCCATACGCAAGACAGAAGAATGAGCGATGCTATCAATCTGTAGATAGTCGATGCTTTCATATTCTTACTCCCCTTTTTCCTCAACAATTTTCACCGAATGGCACTTCGGACACTCGATATATTTATCCTGCGATTCGTAGCCGCATTCTCGGCAGCGGTACCAGGTTGCGGGTTCGGGTAATCTATTTTTAAGATTTACTAGAGCAGAAATTGCCGCCGCTTGTTCTACTGGTGTCATTGATATACCGCTCCTTATGCAATCCATTTCGATGTCGATTAACTCTCTCATTTTTTCTATCTTCACTTTTTCTCCTTCCCTGCGGGCGGGGGTTATTTAAAATAGGTATTATCTTCGTTTCCGCGACGAACGCGACGACCTGGGGGACGACGGAATTCCCGAGTCCTTTAAGTCTGTCCACCCGACAGGGTATCCCATAAGCCACTCTACCCACGTTGGATTCAATGATCCAGTTTCGCCCGATTTGATTAACCGCTTGACAATGCTGTCCGCACGTTTCGCTTGGGATGGTGGAAGGGTTGCATTCTTCGCATCGTTCGCGGTTGGTGTTGGCCAGCGTTTCACGAAGTCCGTCAATGCCGTCTGAATTGGCTTGCCTGTTCTTTTGCTGTGCGGTTTCGATATGCCGTCCCACTCCGTCCCGTCTGCGTTCACTATCTCCCCGGATTGGGTTACCTTGTTTGCGCTGGGGGTAGGCAATGATCCAGATTCGATCCCTTCTGTGAGGTGCGCCAACGTAGGAAGCCGGTATGCAATTCCATTCCGCATCGTACCCGAGCGTGGCCAGTTCCCCGAGAACGGTTCCGAAGTCGAGCCCATCATTGATAGAAATGAGCCTTGCGACGTTCTCCAAGAAGATGATTCGAGGACGGCAATCCTTTGCGATTCTGATAATTTCAAAAAACAAGCCGGACCGGCTCGCTTTAATGCCACCACCTTTGCCCGCGATACTGATGTCCTGGCAGGGGAATCCGGCTGTGAGAATGTCGATTCTGAGAAGAGTTCGTCCGTCAATTTTTGTGACGTCACCTAAATTCACCGCCTTTGGATAGTGTTTTTGATATACCTTTATCGCGTATGGTTCTATTTCGGAAAATCCTTGATAGTCAAATTCAAGGCCGGCCATCTGTAATCCTAAAGCAAATCCTCCTATTCCCGAAAACAAGTCAAGATGATTTATCTTCACCCTATCACCAACCCTCGCTTAATCGCCAGCTCCCTAGCAATATCCCACGTAGAAGGTAGCCATCCTTCTCCTAACCGTATACGAGCGTCGTCTATTAAACTTGATAACTGCTCATCATGCCTACGGTACATATCTCTCACCTCTGGGATTAGGGAGTTTATGGCTTCTTCGCGGGTCATTTGCTATGCTCTTTTTTGTACCACGTTAATTTTTCTGAAATCTTGCTCGATAACTCGAATACGCATAGCACGATATATCTGATAATTTTATATAGTGTTATACCTTTGAACGATAACGCCTTGTAGTCTTCTTTTGATACGCCGGATGGTAGGGAGTGGATAGTCATTACTACTTAACCTCCTTGAGCTTTGCGAGGAGTTCGGATTTGTCTATGAAGTTTCCTGTGTATGTCTCGCATTCCCCAATTACGCGCTCTACTTCGGAGATTATCCTTTTTCTTTCCCCGGAGATGATATCTTCTATTTCTTTTATCACACCGTTCTCTGTGTTCTCTTTTATCCACGAACCATCAAATCTTTCCAGCCATTTATCCTTCATCCCTTCCTCCCGTTTATATCTTCAACTTTTACGATATTTTGCTCGATGAGGTAGATGAGCATGAGGATACGGGCATCGGGTTCTGTTTCTGCCCCACATCTTGCTAACGGTTTAAAATAATGCGTCCAATACTCGATAGTAAAACCATTCCTCACATCTTGCTTTCTGTCATCACCTCTATGCTCTTTGAAAAAATACAGTCTATCAAGGTTGCGTGTATTGAGATTGCGGATTCTTCCTGGCAACACTTCCCCCAGTTCGGAAGCTAGGGGTGCGGGATATGTATACTCTATTTCTTCAAATTCCATGTTATGAATACGCATTCTCGGCTCTATTCTTGGCTTATGTTCCCCCTTATGCTTCGCCCATACAAATACCGCCTCCATCCTCACGCCCAGATCGTAGAGTTTCTTGCATAGGTCTTTGCGGGGTACGTGTTTTTCTATCATTTTTTCACCTCGATGATATGGTTTTCTAGGAGATAAATAAGTGCCTTTCCTCGTGCGTCCGCTTCGGTAAGTTGTATTTCCATTACGTCGCTATCGGCATTATCGCAATTCCAGTTCCCGTGTTCATCGTGATATGTATTCCAGTAATCAGGCAACAAATTCCCCAGCTCCGCAACCGTGTAGGCTGAAACTTCCGACCCACCGATACAGTCGCTATAATAATCGTCTAGGTCGTTGTCAAAAAATGCAGGGAACGTGCCACTTGCCGATATTGAAACAACTATCTTACTATGCCCCCTCAGTCCTTTTATTTGTATATGTGAAAACAAGCTATCCTGCCGACACCCAAGCTCTTTTAACCGTTTGCTTATCTCGTAACTCGTTACCTGTGATTCAAGTGGTAGTATCATTTCGCACCGTCCTTTGGAGGCCGTGGAGATGGAGTCCAGTGTGTAATATAATCGCCAATGTTTTCCAGCGATAAAGAATGCCACGAAAAAGTACCGCACTCAAACCAGCATACTCGGCATGGCTCTGGAAATTTACCAGAATAGACCAAATAATATCCCTTTTTCTCCGGCAACCTATCCTTAACGCTAATCCATTTCTCGGAAGCACAGAGTTCGGAGAGGATGAAGTCAATAATTTTATCAATCCCATGCTCGTCAGTGCGTAGATATACCCTGCCTTTCTCTGAGAAACAGAATTTACTTATAAATCTTTTTTGCACCCTATTCTCGCGCTCCGATAGCTTGGCGGTCATGTTATAGCTCCTCTATTGTTACTTTAACCTTTTTGTCTGTTGAGAATTTTTTAGTTGGAAATATATTTGTTAATAATCTTTTGACGTCAAAAGCTAGTTGACCCCAATGCATAGCATCCGAAAGATATTTAACAGTTATCCATCCCGTAAACACTTTCTTCTTCCCCTTCTTCCTCGGTCGAGTGGTCATTTCCGTTTCTCCTCTCCCGCTTTGAGGCAGGCGGGGTTATCTTGAATAGTTTTCGTGTACGTTCCCCAGTAAACAGTAATTCCAATCCAATAAAATAACCAATGCAAAGAAACGGCAGTAACACAATCCCTAATCGGCAAACCGTTGTTCCACTGAACGTGTGGAAAATAGAAAAACCAACATCTGCCGAATTTAGGTTTTATGTACTTGTCTCCATCATGTCTAGCGGCGGTTCCTTTATCAAAATATATCTTCATCATTCCTCCTTTAAAAGTGTGGGGCGCGGTCAAGACGATTTTTAGTGCTGGATATACCGCGAAACCCGTGCATTACTTACTTGAATTCACGCGCCCCACTATTATTTCCCTATTTCGGAACCTCGATGCGCTTCTTTTTTTCGTAGACTACCTGAACACAGGGCTTGTTGTCGGGCCCACATATTTCTTTGTTTCTATAAAAACAATATCTTTGGTGGTCTCCAGTAGGGCAAAGCCTGCATACATACAACCTTCTAGGATATTTCATACCACTACCTCTCCTTCCCCGTCCCGTTGTTCGTCATCGCGTTTGTTTTCTGATGATTGACCCGAATAAAATTCTCCAAAAAATGGAGCCAGTTCGCTTATATATGCTTGCTCGTCTCCACGACAAACAGGACAGAGTCCTGAATAATTTGGTAAACCACAATGTGGACAATGCTCACCATCTTTTATTGGCATATTTTCTCCTTCCCCGTGCGGGGTTCTATTTCTTTCAGCCAATTATCGTAAACCAATAACCAATACATAGTGTTCATGGTAGGAAAACGTCCCGATGCTTCTTGTTTTTTCATAAACATTTTCAAGTTATTGGAACGTGCGTCAAGCAGTTCATCCCATCTTTTGTCTTCATGCTTAAAGTGCCATAAAAAGAATGCAGCCAGTAGCGCCGAAAAAGAAACCATAATGCATAGCGCGATGATGAAATTCATATTCTCTCCTTCCCTACATTCCCACGATCATCCACGCTATGAATACCCAATCCATAGCTATCAAAATGAGATAGTACCAAAGGATTTCCATTTATTTATCACCCCCATTGATCTGCCATTGCTGCGGCTATGCCGGGGAATGTCTTTGCTCTATTGCGTTGGCGGTCTTTGCCACCCTTATTGAACCAATTACCTGCGATCTTTGTGCTTTCGCCTGCCTCAACGATATTGGTCGGCTTTAAAGCTGGAAGACCTTTTAACCATAGACAAGTTTTCTTTTGGAGTGAATGCCCAAAATGATATGGCTGAATGATTTGGCTACGCGTGGGCAATGCATAGACGGTAGATGGAATTGGATTCTCAATACATATCTTTGCAATACTAGAATTGTAGAGTTTTAAAAAGAAATCTTTTGCTTTCAAGCCCATCTGTAGTCTTTGCTGATCAAGCACGCCTCTGGGATAAAGAAACCTTGCGCCAGCATTGCTCAAATAAGTGCAAGGCGGATGCGCGATCATCAAGTCCCACCCTTCGTCCAGGTGCTTCAAAACATCGTCCTGTATATGATTCCCCGGACGTTCCGATGGCAATAGATCGCAACTCCATGCGTCATGCCCTTTCGCTTTGAATGCTTCCCTGACTATTCCTGAAAACTCGCAGGCCACAAGAATACGCATTTTTATTATTTCCCCTCTCCGAGAACGTTACTTGTACAAATTCTTCCCATCCCACCAGCAGGCGAACGCTATCAATAGAAAAACTACGAGCACAAGAATAATTATCATTTTGGGGATCTCCCGGTATCGCGCATATTGAGGTATGATAGAAAGCACGATACGGCTATGATGATGAGCATAGAAACAACAAGAGGATCAGTAAGGAAGGAATGAAGCATCTGCAACATAGAACACCTCGCTATCGGTATATTCTGCGACCGTAATCCGCAAGTAATATAGCGTCACCACGTCCATCAAGCATACCGCCCTTAGGTCCCCGTAATACCGCCGAAGGGTACAACCGTTCTGCAACTATCACTGATTGGCTCTTCTCCTGCCCTATAAGCCCGTATTCCTTCTTCCAGCGCTGCGGAGATACCAACTCATACCGGGAGCCCAAAGAGAGCAGGAAAGCCCTCATTACGCCGTAACAGTAGCCTATAGAGAACATGGATACGACACCCTGGCCGGGCATAGCCTGGGCCTTCTCAAGTACGATAAATGCGTCTTTGTTCTGGAAGAGTATCTCGAAGATAGTCTGCTCATCGTACTTACGCTTACCCTTCAGCTTGTACGTAGGCATATCAACTACCTGTACGCTCTTTTCGTCTATTATGGCTATTGCACCGTGCAGGCCACCGTCTATACCGATAAATTTCATGGTTTCACCTATTCCACGATCTCGATAGCCACTTTCTGTCCGCGCTTCATTGCCGCACAGTGTATGATCGTGCGGATTGATTTGATGATAATTCCGTCGCGACCTACGATCATTCCGCGCTCGTTATCGTTCACCATAATTTCGAGCAACGAAGACCCGGCACCCTTGATCTCGCGTATTTTGACATCATCGGGATGGTCAACCAACCCTCTTACGATATGCTCAAGCAATTCGATCATGTAGTTTTCCTTTTGTGCTGAAATGTGTACCTATGCGTGCTGATAATTGTACATTCTTGACTTACTCGCTATACGAGCGATATTCCTGTTATGGGCCCGGCGCTTCTGCTGAAACATTCTAAGACGATGAGTAACGGGGCAACCTTCTACGGGAAGCGGAGCGAGAGGAACGTATGAAGTCTTTTTTGCCGGATCCTTACTCTTGAATTTATCTCTCAGCCAACCTATTATGTTCACGCGAACCTCCATACTGTCGATAAATTTAACGGAGCGGGCAGGAATTGAACCTGCATTGCCCGGAGCCTAATCTGCCCTCTACCGCCCCGTTTGCGATCATTCTTCTACGGATGAAGATACAACCTTGACCTGTTCTTCGATAACCTTCAGCGTGATTCTTGTATCTTCGCACACGAAGGTCTTGATGCTGTCTTTCCGCATTTGTACGGAAAGAGCATCGGCTGCTTTCTGGATCTTGTCTCTCGCGGCGCAGAATTCCTCTTTGGCGATGAGCCAGTCGCGGCCCTTGTTCTGGCATTCGGTGTCCTTGTGTCCCGGCAGCATCGGTGATTTCGAGTTTTGTTCGACTTTCGCTTTCATGTTCTTTTTTGCCATCTACCTTACTCCTTTTCTTTAATTCACGAGAGCGAGTAGGTTTTCTTGCCTACCCGCCCCCGCGTCTTACAATTCGATGTTAAAAGCGGTGCAATTAAATTATGGTTTTATCTTATCTCAATAGGCATCACCTCCATAGTTTGATTCTTTTTTTAAAACGGTTGCTGAACCTGGATTCGTCCCAAGACCTGAGGCGCGCACTCCGTGCTACATTACACCACTCAGCATGGGCTCTTGCATTGTGCCAAACTGGTTTCTTCCTTGAGCCGCTCCGCAAACCATAGAACACAATGTTGCTCAGTATCACTTCGTCTTTTCCTCGATATCGTTGAGAAGTTTTTCAGCGTTTTCTCCAGAACGCCACCGTCCCAAACTCAAAGAACTGTTACTACTTCTGATTCTTCAGCGCCTTTTCCTTTTCGATGTCTTCCTTTGACGGGAAAGGTATCTCTTCTTCCTGAGACTTAACCGGCTCCTGCTTTTCCTTCTCGGGCAACACGGCCTCAGTATCAACGGCGTCGTCTTTCCATTCCGTCGTATCTTTCATGTCGAGGGCATCGCCGATACCTTTTTTAAAGTCGCGGCTCGTTTCGTCCACTGCCAGGGCGCGCTGCATTTCCACGGAAAGTGGCAGGAGCTTCGCAAGTTGAATGAGGACGGTTTTAAGGCACATCGAATCCTCGGAAGTTTTCCACGGGCTGCTCTCAGCCCAATGCGGCTCGCATTCGACCATCTTGTGCTGCTTTTCGTCCCATGCCTTCGTGAGCCACGTTTTACTGTGTTTCTTGCCGTGATCCATGCACTGTTCATGGCTCATGTACTTGAAGGGCCGACCGCCGTTATCCAGCTTTGCGATAACGTAGTACCCGATGGTTTCTCCGCGATCTTTCCGGGCTGGTAGATGCTTCAGGAACGCATTGGTACCGTACTCGTACTTGAATTCGTCGTTCTCGTTGACGATGCCCCAATCGAGCTGTACGGCCTTCTCGTGGCGATAGAAGAGATCGGCAAGCCCCTTGTACCCCATGACGAACTGGCATTCGAGAACGGTCTTCCACTCATTCCCGATCTTCCGCTTGTTCTTGAACGGAAGCAGATAGGCGCGTCCGGCAACCGGCTCTATGCCTAGCTGCGCCGCCGTAAACAGAGACCCCAGGAAGCTCTCGGGGGTACACTTCGACAGTTCCGGGTTAAGCCGGATACAGGTCAAGGCTATCCTTGTGAGTCTCTCAGGACTCAAATGACTCGGCAATGCCTTCCCGAGTTCCTTTGTTGATTCCCGGATAAGCTCCGTCAGCGTTTTCGGCTTTTCCGTTTTTGCGAGTGCTCCTGCTACCGATGCGGGGTTTGCCATCTTACTCCTCCTCGTTTATTTTCTTGTGCCGGAGCGTCCGGTAATTCTGTTCTTCTACGGTGAAAGAATCTTTATGTACATTCTTCCACGTTACAGAATAGATTCCCGTGTTCCCCGTCTCGTTCTCTTTTATCGCGGCCTTGAACTCGTTTTTGATCTGCTTGATCTGTTTCTCGATATTGCTCTTATCTTTTGAAAGAGCTTCGAGATTCTCTATCATGATATTGTACTTATCGTCCAGAACTACCTCTGCCCCGGCCTTCGCATTCGGAAATAGCCTGTCCAAGGTATCATCGTCCATACTCTTGATGATGCTCGGCATAGTATTTGTCTTGACGAATTTGTTCCAGAAATCTATTTCGCGGGCGAGAATGTCTTTGATAATTTTCTCGTCTCTCGGAATCTCTTTCCATTTGAAGTCCTGGTTCCCTATCAGGACCGCGATATACGCCTTTTCGTACCCTGTCACCGCAAGCTGATGATGGCACTGAAGAATGTACTCCTGCGGTATTTCCTCTCCTTCCCACTCCTTGCTTTTGAACGCTGAACAGGTCTTGCATTCGAGCACGGCGCTTTCGTCGTCAACCTTGCGGTCAAGGTTCGCAGCGATAAATGGGTACTTCTTGTGAAACAGGGTTTTGTTAACGCGGTGAACACTCTTGCCCGTTTTCTTTGCGAACCGCCGGGCCACGTAGTCCTCAAGCTCGTTCCCAAGCTCTATGGCCTCTGATTCCTTTTCCTCAATGTCTACGTTCCCCGTCTTTTGCGCCCATATACTCAGGGGTGTTGCCCATCGAGACAACCCAAGAACAGCCGGGCATTCGCTTGCTCCGATGTATTTCCTACGTTCTACGAGCTGCTCTTTCGTGAGTGCCATTCGTTTCTCCTCGATTCAAAAAAATAAGCGTGGCAGGGGGGGAGCTGCCACGCTGGGGGTTATCCTTTAAATATCATAGCTGCGATAAATATCCCCGCTACAGCTATGACTACTTTTTTAAAACTTACGCTCTGCTTCACTGTGTATCTCGGCAAGTGAATCATGCTCGGTGTCTTCTTCTCGTACAACCGTCTGTTCACTATCGGGAACCCAGGCTTCACTCCGTTATGACACCACATGGACCTCACCACCTTTTTTTACGAATTCACAGAAAGTTCAATTTTCTTCCACAACTTTTCCATAAGTGCGTTGTAATAGCTTTGATACACCCAATACGGATATATGAGAAGAAAACTGGCAGAGTTATTCTGTGATCGCTGAAAAAGGAGGCTACACGGCGAGGAATGGCGACAAATAAAAAAGCGGAGTCAAGGCGCATGCCCAGGGTCAGGCAGCCTTGATCTCCATTAAAAAAAAGAAAGCGGCTGGGAAATGTATCGTGCGAGGAAAGCAAAACCATACCGCTTTCTGATAT
>Ga0172381_10001776_pt1 | contig 24642 bp, 31 predicted proteins | sample Leawel6488metaG_FD_119754 | JGI IMG/M metagenome (GOLD analysis project Ga0172381, IMG submission 119754) | Leachate microbial communities from a municipal landfill in Southern Ontario, Canada - Leachate well 64-88 metaG | ecosystem: Engineered > Solid waste > Landfill > Unclassified | place... | reverse complement strand
TAATGACTAATTACAAATGTCTAATGACAAACAAAGCTCAAAATCATAAATCCAAATAACGTTTTGACATTAGGATTTAATCCGCCAGCTGGCGGATTGATTTGACATTGGAAATTGGATATTGAGATTTCATTATATATATGTTTATTCTAACAAAAAAACCATCTTAATAAAAGATAGGTGAACGGCTCACCCGCCTTGGGCAGGTGAGCCGTTCAAAAAAATCCGCCTCATCGGCGGATTTTTAATCGTTTAAATATTTAATATCTTCTTCGAATTTCTGTGCTTTCTCTACTACCCATTGGCCATAACTATATAAATAACTTCTCCAACGAGAACCAGCATAATACATAGCCGCGGCTTTTCTTTCAGAAGCATAACTTTGATTAGCCGCACCCATATCTTTTAAATAAAGTGCTGTAGCAGCAAAAGCATCAATATTACGCCACGGAGAAGGAGGATTATTTCCTGTCACTTTTGCAATTCTATCTTTATACATCACCCAAGTAGAGGGAATAAATTGAGCCGGTCCCATGGCTCCACCATAAGCACCATCTTTATTAGCGCAAGAAACATTAACACTTTCCGGATCAATATTTAATTCCGCCATCATATCCAAAAATTTTTGTTGATCACGAGTCGGATGCATGGCTGTTTTCCAATTACATTTTCCTACATTTTGTCCAAAATTAGATTCTCTACTCATAACTGCTAAAATCAAAGCTGCCCTCACGCCGGTTTGATCTTCAGCAAAATCCGCTAATTTATAAGCTTCACCAAAAGTTAATTCCCCTCCTCCCAAAAGCGTAAAAATACGGCTTCTAATTTGAGCAGCTGTTTGTTTAGTTTTAGTTAATAAATCCTGATACTTACTTTCTTGTCCTTTGGTGGCTTTTACTAAATCATTTTTTTCTTTTATTTTTGAATCTAATTCCGCTTTTTGCTGATTTTGAATACTCTTAAGATTTAAGACATCCTGACGCTCTAAAGAAATCGTATCTTTTTGAACAATTAAATTAGTCTTAGATTCAATTAATTGATCCAAACTTTTTCTCACTTCATCTTGTATCACAGTCAAAGCGTTTATATTATTAAACAAATCGGAAAGTTTTTCATTTTTCAGCATCATCTCCACAATAGATTGCTCATCATCAGAATAAATCTGACGCAAAGAACTGGCTAAAAGTATTTTTATCCTATCAATATCATTACCGGTATAAACAATATTTTTCTGCAAAGAAACGATTTTAGTATCTAATTTTTGCAATTGAATATTAGTGGCTTTGATTTGTAAATTAATTTTACTGATTTGCGCATTTAAAAGCTTTAAAGCTTGATCCAAAGTCTTTCTTTCTAACTGCAAACCCATAATACTTTTTTCATAAGTATCAATTTCGGTTTCTAATTTGTCTAATTCTGATTCTAAATTCTTTCTTTCCTCTTCACTACTTTGAGAAAAAGCAGTAGGCGCTAAAGTAGAAATTTTAAATCCAGAAAAAGCCAAAAAAACCATCAAAGTCATGGCAGCAATAACAAAAACCCTCACCTTAGGAGGAACTTCTTTTAAAACAATATTAGGCCGACCCAATGGGTCGCTAATTTTTCTGAAAATTGACGGGGAACCAGATCTTCTGACATCAGACAAAATTTTTGGTTTTTCCGAATTTTTACTCATTTATAAAATGTTAAGCGTTCTCTTTAGTAGCGGCTTTTTCCGCTTCTCTTTCAGCCTTCTTTTCTTCAGTTTCTACCTTCACCTCTCCCACCTTTTCAACCACCTCCTGTTTAGTGGCTTCTATTTCTTCCTCAGAACGAGGAGGAGTGACGGAAGCAATAACAGTTTCAGGGGAAATAAATACTTTCGCACTAATAGGAATATCCAAATCCTTCACCTTAATATTAGATTCAAAAGTTTCTAATTTACTCAAATCCACCTCAAAAGCATGCGGTAATTCTTGTGGCAAAGCTTCTACTTCAATTTCCTGTAAAGATTTTACTAAAATACCAGACAAATTTTTAACAGCCGGAGCTTCATTAATAAACACTAAAGGAATATGAGTTTTAATTTTTTCATCCAAACGTACTTGATAAAAATCAACGTGCATAGTTTTTCCCTTTAAGTAGTCATATTGAACTTCATGAATCAAAACAGGACGCTTTTCTTTTTTAACACCTGATTTCCACTCCAATTCAATCATAGTATTAGCTCCTACTTTCTTATAAAACTTATCAAATTCCTTTTCCGGAACCATCAAGTTAATAGTATCAATTCCATGACCGTAAACTACAGCAGGAATAAAGCCCTGTTCACGCAAAGCGTTAATGGCTAATTCGTCGTCCTTTAAAGACGCTTCTAATGTAATATTGTTAGATTTTATCATATGTTTTCTTATATTAGCACAAAAACAGCCAAAAAGCAAATCCTAACCGTTTGAGGCCATAAATATTATCCTTTAACGTTTTTGATATGTAATTCCTTTAATTGCTTCTCTTCAATCTCAGAAGGAGCATCCATCATCAAATCTCTACCATCTCCTGTCTTTGGAAAGGTAATTACTTCTCTAATATTTGGTTCATTTTCCAAAATCATCATTAATCTATCTAAACCCCAAGCAATTCCTCCGTGTGGAGGCGTTCCATAAGAAAAAGCTTCTAACATATGTCCAAAATTTTTATAAATTCTTTCTTTAGCAAATCCCATAATGGAAAATACTGCTTCTAATGCTTCTGGTTGATGATTACGAATACTTCCCCCTCCAATTTCCCATCCATTTAAAGCAATATCGTATTGAGTGGTAATAATATCACCAACATTATGTTGATTTAACAAATCTTTCATAAATTCCGGTTGAGGAGCAGAAAAAGGATTATGAGTAAATGTCCATCCCCCATTATCAGTCTTCTCAAAAAACGGAAAATCAATTACCCAACAGAAAGCCAATAAATTTGGATCATTTTTATCCTTACGTAAATCCGGTCTATCGGTGCCATATTTCTCCATAGAATCTTTATAAGATATTCTGGGAAATGGTTTTTCTTGAATTTTCTTCTCCGGATAAAGTTTTTCCACTAATGCAATTAAAAGTTTTTCATTTAATTCCATTACATCTTCTCTTTTCACAAAACTCATTTCCAAATCCAATTGAGTAAACTCCGGCTGCCTATCCCCACGAGTATCTTCATCTCTAAAACATCGGGCTAATTGAAAATATCTTTCAAACCCAGCTACCATTAATAATTGTTTGTATTGTTGAGGAGATTGCGGTAAGGCATAAAAAGATCCTGCTTGTAAACGAGAGGGTACTACATAATCACGCGCTCCCTCTGGGGTAGATTTAGTTAAAATCGGGGTTTCAATTTCTACAAAATCATTCTCAGTCATAAAATTCCTGATAAATTGATTAACTTGATGGCGATTTCTGATATTTTTCTGTAATCTCTGACGACGTAAATCAAGATAACGATATTTCAAACGATTATCCTCCCCGATTTCTGTTCCATTTTGATCAATAGCGATCGGTAAAGTTTTGGCCTGATTTAAAATTTCTAAATCCAAAGCTTCTATCTCTACGGTGCCAGTAATAATTTTATCATTAATCATTCCCTTGGGCCTCTCATTAACTTTCCCTTTTAATTCAACCACCCATTCCCCTCTCAAATCTTTAGCTTTAGCATAAACATCAGCATTGCTCGGCAAAAAAACCACCTGACAAATTCCAGTTCTGTCTCGCAAATCAATGAAAATTAATTTTCCATGGTCGCGTCGAGTATCCACCCAACCATTTAAAATCACTCCCTCACCCTTTTTATTTACAATATCCTTAATTAAAGTTCGCATAATTTTAATTCAATTTTTCTTCAAAATATTCTTCCAAATTATTTATTTTAATTCTTTCCTGTTTAGTAGTATCTCTGTCGCGAACAGTGACGGCATTATCTTCTAAACTATCAAAATCAACAACGATAAAATAAGGCGTACCAATTTCATCCTGAGAACGATAACGTTTACCGATATTTCCCCTGTCGTCCCAGACACAATTCCATTTTTTCTTTAATGCCATGAATATTTCACGGGCTTTTTCTGATAATTTTTCTTTATTACCCAAAAGCGGAGCCACGGCAATCTTATATGGAGCCATATTAGGCCTTAATTTCAATACTACTCTCATTTCATCTCCCTCACCCTCTTCATGATAAGCTTCAGATAATAAAGCCAATAAGGTTCTATCTACGCCAAAAGTTGGCTCAATGACATGCGGAATATATTTGGCTTTAGTCGGCTCATCAAAATATTCCATAGATTGACCGGAAGCTTTTTGATGTTGAGTTAAATCATAATCAGTCCTGTAAGCAATGGCCCATAATTCTTCATGTTCTTCACTAAACGGAAACATATATTCCATATCAATGGTCCGTTTAGAATAAAAAGCTAATTCATCTTTCTTAATTTCATCATCTTTAAAATTCTTTTTATTCAAACCAATTAAATCAGCAAAACCATGCATATAATCCACCCAATTTTCAAAAATCTTATTCCAATCAGCATCAGGCGCGATAAAATATTCAATTTCCATTTGTTCAAACTCTAAAGTTCTAAAAATAAAATTCCCAGTAGTCATTTCATTTCTAAAGGCCTTGCCAATTTGACCAATACCAAACGGGATTTTTTTATTGTTAGAATTTAAAACATTTTTAAAATTCACAAAAATATTCTGCGCGGTTTCCCCTCTTAAATAAGCAGTTTCTTGTTCACCTTCCACGGGACCAATCATGGCTTTAAAAAGTAAACTAAATTTCTTTTCTTCAGTAAATTCTCCTCCGCAATCAGGACATTTTTTATTATCTTTTAATTTATCAACGCGAAAACGATGGTGGCACTTTTTACATTCCACTAATGGATCTTTGAAATTTTTGATATGTCCACTGGCTTCCCAGATTTTAGCACTGGAAATAATCCCACCATCAATACCCACCATATCTTCTCTATCTTGAATAAAATATTTCCACCAAGAGCGTTTAATATTATTTTTCAATTCCACGCCTAACGGGCCGTAATCATAAGTATTAGCCAACCCGCCGTAAATATCAGAACCCGGATATACAAATCCGCGTCTTTTTGCTAAAGACACGATTTTTTCCATTTTGTTCTCTTCTTTTTTCGCCATGTTTTTATTATACGTGTAAAAATGCTAAATTCCAAGCCATCTCTTGACTTTTAAGATAAATATTATTATTATATAAACAGTTCTTTAAGGAGGTTTAAAATGGATCGGGATGAAAAACAAATTCTTATTTCTTTGACTGTTGGTATTTTATCCACTTTCATTTATGCTGCCGTCTTTTTCAAATTATGCCCGCTCTCTCATCAACCACTATTTATGAACGTATTCGTCTATGTTATGATACCTATCATAGCCATAATCGGTGGCATCGCAACCCTCAAAGGCACTTGGATTCTCCTCAATAAAAAAACCGAGAAAAAAATCACAAAAAAGCCCGCCTCATGAGAGGGGGCTTTTTTATTTTGTCTTAAAACAAACGGCTCAGTCACCAAAGGTGACTGAGCCGTTGAAAAATAGTTATTTATTTTTAACCTTGCACTTTTAACTTTTAATTTATCTACATCACCACCTTCCCCTCGTCTTGCTTAACGGTCGAATCATTTTCTAATTCCGAAGTGATTTCTTTAACTGTTAAATTAATATCACTATTAACAAAATCATCTTTAGCACTTAAAGTAGTTTTTTCCAAAAGATTCATATAGTTTCCCACCTGATTTAAAGAAGGTGTGCCGGCAATTTGAAAAATTGCTTCTCTAGCCGGAAGAGCAATGCCCGTAGTGGCGGGCAATTTAGGAATTTCCCAAATTACCTCTCCGGTTCTTTCATTATACTGTGGCGCTGATTCTCCATAATTTCCTGATACCTGCCCAGTCCAAGTAATTCCTTGCGGCAAAACAGAACGAATTACCACATTACTTAAATCATCGGAATAATTTATTACTTTCCAATGAACGGTAAAATTCGTCGCCTTCCCTACTGTCAAAGGTAGGGTTCCTTTATTCACAATACCGGAATTAGCATCACGAAAATAGGCCAAAGCAATTAAATCTGCTTTACCGGCTACTTTAGTAATAATTTCTGTCACACCAGTAGTCTTCATTAAATTAGTGCCCGGCGCCACGCTCGGAGATTCTAACTGTGCCTGAATTTTTACAACAAAATTTTTATCATTCAATTTTTTAATGGAAAAATTTTCTTTCAATCGCACTTTAAAAGTCACGGAACCGCCATCTCCCCGATTAATTAATCTCAAGGCCTCAGTATTACCGGCATTGAATATTACGCGCTTAGTACCAGAATCAAAATATCCACTAGTCTGGACAGAACCTAAATCAAACATCTCACCATCTAAAGTGGCTTTAATAATCACCTCTTCTAAGGCTATTTGAGTATTATTTTGATAATCTAAACGATATTCCAAATCCTCTCCAGCATGTGCTACATAATCCATAGCATTATTAACATATAAAGCCATCTTTAAAGGAGAAGTTTGAATAGTTAATCCTGCTGTTTTTTTATCTAAAGCCACAGTTTGGCCATTAAGCACCATACTCAGTTGACTACTAAAATCATAAAAAGCCCCTGTCTGACCAATAATATTTCCGGCAATAGATAATTTTCCCGTGCTCTTAGCCGGTAAATCTCCCAACGCCCAAATATTATTTCCTTCTACCGGAGGATTACTGGCATTAATATAATTAAAGCCCAAGGGATAAAAAGTCTGAAGCTTTACTCCAGAAAGTGTATGCTCAGTATTATTAGCATATTCAATTTGGAACATAAACTCTTCATTACTAATAATGCCTTGCGGTAAAATCACATCGAAAGAAAGAGCTGAGCCGGAAATGCTAATTTCTTTTTCAATAACTTTTTCAAAGCGACTGCTAAAACCCGGCAAGTTATATTGTAGCGTAGCTTTAAAATCTAAAACTTTATTAGCATCACCCAAGGCAATCAATCTAAAAATTTGATTACTGACGCTCCCTGTTCCTAAATCTCCTAATTCTCTACGTACGAAAGTCCCCTCTACTGTATCAGCCAATGATTTTACTTCTTTTGGCATTTCTAATATTAAAGTAACATCACGAAGCAAATTAGAAGAATCATTTTTATAATCAATTTTTAAATCAAAAGGATCGGCGGAAAGAACTTCTGCTGGTAAAGAAAACTCCAAAGCAATACTAGTGTCTTTAGAAAAATATTTAGTAGCCAAAATAATACCCTCACCCACTAAACCTAAAACTAAAATTCCGGCCAAAACATATAAAAGAATGGGTCTTTTTTTAGGTGTGAAAAAATTAGTAGGAGGTCTTTTAGGCAACTCCAATATAATTTCTTTTTTACCAATAGTCTCTGGCGGCATCACATCCTGCCACTTATTTTTTTTGGGTTCTACTCTGGGATCTTCAAAAATATCCTCCTGCTTCCCATTATCATCATCCGACATCCCGTATAATTGTTTTTCTAAGTCTTTTAAGGCCATAAATATTTAAATATTATAAGTAATAAGTTTTTTAATCTCTTGTTCTATTCTATTATAGTCCATTTTTGAAAAAATCGCCAAATCTAGAGAGGCAAAACCATTTCTTTTTCCCATTAACTCTCTAAAAATTTTGATATCTTCGGCTTTTAGTTTGTTAAAATCAGGCAATTCCTCTACTTTTTCTGACATCACGCCTAAAATATCGGCTAAACAAAAAATAAAATAAATACCGAGAGCCTTGATGCCATTAACATCATTATTTGTGGCTAAACTGTCCAAGTTTTCCAAAAAACCATTTAACTTCTTCCATAAAACTTTATCTGGCTCTGACGATACCATGGCTTGGTTTAAAATCTCTAAATTTTTTAAAGCCACAAAAAGAGCAGCTTCATTTTTTCTAATATTAGAAAAGCTATTAGTGGTTAAAGCGCTGGTCAAATGTTTATTATTAGCAGAAACGATAGAGCATTGAATTAAATTCATCGGCTCCAAATGATGAGATAATTTAGCAATAATTTTTTTGGCTCCTTTAGCAATCACATCTATCCTCCCCAATTCTTCAGTATAAAGCACTGCTCGCGCATCAGTCTCCCCTGCTGTCTTTTTCGCCAAAACAATAGCACTTGTAGAATATTCTAACATTCCTTAATTCTACCAAAAATATTGGCAAAAATCACTTCTTATGATAAGATGATGATAATGGAGGCGTGGCTGCCAGCCCAAGGCTGGTCCGCCCTGGGCGGAAGTGGTCATAAATATGTATTACGTTTATATTTTATATAGCAACAAAAGCAATAAAATATATAAAGGCTCCACTGCTGATATTAAAAATAGATTGAAAGAACATAATGCTGGAGAGGTTCAATCTACTAAGGCATTTAAACCTTGGCAATTGATATACTTAGAAACTTTCATTGACAAGACGGACGCGAGAAAAGAAGAGCTATTTTTAAAATCAGGAAAAGGACGTGAAAGAATAAAATATTTATTAAAAAATACATTAATAAATAAGAAATAAATGGAGGCGTGGCTGAGTGGTTGAAAGCAGCAACCTGCTAAGTTGTTGACCGGGAAACTGGTCCGAAGGTTCGAATCCTTCCGCCTCCGCACTTAGTTTTTCTTAGCGAAGTATAAGCTATAAAAAAACAAATTATGAAAACCTTAATCCTCAAAAACAGACCGAAAGGGTTTAGATCCTCAGGAATTGTAATAAAAAACGGAAAAATCCTTTTAATGCGCCAAATATTTAAAGGCGAGGATTTTTATAATCTCCCTGGGGGTGGATTAGAAGAAAATGAAACATTAGAAAACGCCTGTACAAGAGAAATTCACGAAGAATTCAATATTCATATTAAAGTTGGCCGATTGGTATATATTTTAGATACTCCCAGCCGACTTAATTTTATTTTTGAATGTAAATATAAAAATGGAAAGGTGGCTTTGGGTGGACCAGAAAAAGCCAGAATGAAAGACGATGACCAATATTTTGTGGAATGGGTTAATTTAAAAAACATTAAAAAAATAAATTTACAACCAGAGAAAACAAAAGAAGGTATATTAAAATATTTAAAAAATAAGAATAAACCAACTTTTTATCTAAATAAGATAGAGAAATAAAAATGGAACATCAACTTTTTAAAATTACTCAAAATATTGTTCTCAAAAATAAAGACGGGAAAGTCTTAATTTTAAAACACAACACCGGAAATTGGCTTTTACCTGGCGGAAAAATCAATAAAGGCGAGAATTCATTGGAAGGATTAAAAAGAGAATTAAAAGAAGAAACTGGCGCTGACCAATTTGAAATAGAAAAAATTGTAGATATGGATACATGGGAAGAAAATGACCAAGGATATTGTGTTATTACATTTTTGGGAACTACCTCTTTAAATAAAATCACTTTAAGCGAAGAACACATTGATTTCGCTTGGGTAGATATAAACGAATTGGATAAATACCCATTTTGGAATGAAAAGATAAAAACGAGAATTAAAAAGGCATTATCTTAAAGATTTACTCGCAAACAAAATAGCGACTATAATGGTCGCTATTTTGTTTTTTAATATAAAGCAACGGGATATTAAATTATTATCTCCCCCAAAAGTTTTTCTGATCCTTAAACCAATTAATAAGACTTTTCTTCAATGAGCCCGGGAGTATATTTAGATTTGGGATTTCACTAATTTTATTAAATCCGAAAGAGATATGGTCTTCTTTACTCACGTCATTTAACTTATCAACCTCTACTTTAAAAATCAAATCTATGCCATGATTAACTCCATTTTTATCTGTAAATCTTGTTTCATTAATACCAATAAACTCCGTACTTTTAAGATTAATCCCCAATTCCTCTTTCAATTCACGGCTGATTGCCCCTTCAATAGATTCGTTAAATTCCAACCCACCGCCCGGTAGAAAATAAAAATCGCCTCCCTTAACTTTTGTAAGTAAAATTTCGTCTCCCTTAGTAATTACCAAGCGAAGACATACCGCAATATTTTTTTCCATATAAGAACATGATACTACTTACTAGGCATAGTATCAATTATTTTTAATCAAAGAAATAATTTGACATATTAATAAATATATTTATAATTAAAAATAGCTGAGTAATAAAATACTTAAATTAAAAACTAAAAGGGGGTATAAAATGTTATACAATCTTATTTTCTATGGAACATTAAAAAACTTAAATCTTTTGCAAAAAACTATTGAAATGAGCCCAGTAAAAATCAGATACGGTTTTATAAAAGGAACTTTATTTGAAGTTAATGATGTATTTGAACCAAATGGAATAACCAAATATCCTATTGCAACTTCAGATGGTAATAATTTTATTTTATCATTGATGGTTAGTTACAACTTAAAGGAAAAAGAATTTAAATCTTTATTGAAAAAAATTATAATATTTGAAGGATATCTGTACAAATACAAAAAATTAATGTTCTTAGATTTTCATGGAATCAAAGAAAAGGGGTTTGCTTTTATCGCAAAGAACAAAAACATTATAAAAAACGATTTAAGGATATCCCCCATAAAACCATTCGGTAAAATTTATCTTTGGTAATAGAGACACATTTAAAAATGTGTCTCTATTTATCTTCAAAAAAATCTTTCAACAACGTCAAAAATGAAAATTTTGAAATTTCATTTTTTACCTTCATTAAATAATTATCTACGTATTGTTGATTATTATTCAAATATTTATATATCAAATCAATGGCTTCATTTGTATTATTATACAAAAATCTTTTATCAAATAATTCTGGATAACACAACTTATTCGGCAACACTGGGATGCAACCGCATAATACACTCTTAATAACAGAATATCCAAAATTTTCTTGTTTAGCACAACTTAAAACAATTTTAGCATCAGAGAGGGTGCTCAAATGCTTATCGGGCGATTCAGAAAAAATAAATTTCACATTACTAAACTTTTTTAATTTTATATAAAAATTATTTTTAGAAACAAAGTTCTTTTTTTGAGGGACTATGATAAAAAATTCTACATCGGACATTTTTTTAATAATATCAATAAATTGAGTTATCCCTTTATCTTCATTTAAACGGTGCGGAAAAATAACATCATATTTCTTTTTATAATTTTCTCTAGATATAAAATTAATGCTGTCCACACCAAATGGCAATATCTTAATTTTATTCCTTATTGAAATCGGTAAATTTTTTGTAATATATCGTGACGGAGTATAAATACTATTATATATTTGGGCCCAACTTAATTCAAAATATTTTAACCAAGGAAAAAAGTAAAGATCATCATCAAAAAAAGACGTCCCGTGCAACAATGCCCCATATTTACATTTATAATTATTCAATTTTTGATTATTATAGAATAATATATCGAGTCCGGGGTTAAAATAATCTAAAAACAGAATTTTTCTAGCATCTTTTATCTGACATAAGTTTTTTATCAAACTTATCTGTCCCTTTATATAATTAAAATCGTCAAGAAAACTATCAGTCAATCTATTTGGCAAGGGCCTAGAAGCCCCAATAAATAAAACTTCTACATTTAAGTTTTTTGTGGCCATTCGTAAACTCAACACAATTTCCTCAAAACTAGTTTTTGAATAATAAGGTGGTATAGCTATAATATTTTTTCCTTTCATACATTAAAAGAATCTAATAAAATCAACCTCATCATTATGACAAGTCAACACTAAATCCCCTCCCTTAATTTCACTCAATCTTATATCCTCCATAAATAAAGCTTCATTACGCCCAAAATAATTAGTAATCAATGTGGGAATAGTAGCCGCAGTCATTCTAATATTGGCTTCTAAAATTTGCGGATTATTTTTCTTATCTATAATAAAATCTATTCCAAAAAAACCATTATAATCGTTTAAAAGTGGGGATAATTTATCAATGCAATCTTTCAACGCTTGAAATAAATTATTTTGTATTTTATCTAATGATAATATCTTTGAGCCAATAAAATAATGACCATCAGTAATCTGTTGTTCAGAAAAACCAAAAATAATGGTATCATTTTTATTTTTAACACACTGTATACTAAAAGGGTTACCCTCAATATAATCTTCAAAATACCAATCAAACGGATTATTTCTAAAAAGTAATTCAAAATTTTTGTTATCTTTAATTTTTGATATTTCAAAAACGGTAAAACCACCGGACCCTTGTCGTCTTTTTATAAATCCTCTTCGATTATTTACCAGTAAAAAATCTATATCCTCAAATGATTTAATTTTAAACCACTTTGGAGATAAATTCGCAAAGAGTTCTTTTTGCATAAATTTATCATTCCGTCTCAAAAAATCAGAATAATTATAATTTAGTTTTAAACCATTTTTTTGGGCAAATAGATCTGCTTGTGGATGTGGTATGGCTACAAACAAATCTAAAACTTCCGAATAAATATTATCATTAATTCTTTCAAATATTGATTTTTTAGAATCACTATCTTTATAAATCAAAATAAGGTTGTTTTTATTCAAATAGTTCAAATTTTTACCGTCTTCGTTTACAACAACATTTTGATTAGTCAAAATCCATGGAAATAAATTTTCATATTTCCACATGGTCGGAATTTCATAATCCATCGATTCACCAATAGACCTGAAATCAGAAATATACAATGTTTTTTTATTATGTAAAAAACTAATGTCTTCTGGTTTTATTTTTTTCTTTATTATCATAAATAATGATTATATAATTTATTAAAATCTATTTTATTTTTGATTATTTTTAAATTTGGCTTAATTGTCGTAAATATATATAAGTCAGAAGAGGAGCTATAGCTTAAAGATTGACTCTTAACTTTATGAGTTTGTAAAAATTTATTAGCCCTAGTCCTCTCTTTATATTTATGTGGCAATTCATATTGACTAAAATTTTTCACAATTTCTTTAAGATATATATTACTTTTAAATAATATATTCTGTAAAATAAAAATATTTTTACCTAATATTGTAGGATTTAAAACCACATAAAATTCTTTTTCATTTAAATTATTATCCAACATTTTCAATCCAGTGTATATAAAAGCCATTGCTCCATTTAATGTATATGGCGGATCAGTTATGAAAGTTTGAATTAATGGTAATTTTTCCTCTTTGTCTATAAATTTAATATCAGTATCAATTATTTTAAAATGATTTTTAACGTCTTTTATAATGTTAATAATTCTTTTATCTTTCTCTAAAATAATCGGAAAAGCCCAATAATCATTCACAAATTTCAAACTCAAGAGATCGTCATCTCCTATTATCGCAAATCTGAGGTATTCGGCAAAAGGATAACGACTTTTTAAAAATTCGTATCTTTTATCAACAGATCGTGAATCGCAAGGAAATTGATTTAATTTTTTATTAGGATTTATAAATTTTTTATGTCTTAGGGTATATAAATGATATGGTCTAGTAAAATAAAAATTAAATAATTTTTTAATTTTCCCATTAATATTTATAGAAATAATATTATTTTCTATTGACGCCTTAATAATGGGTGCCAAGTTATCAAAATCAGCAGAACTTTTTTCTACAAAATCGTTTATACTTTTAGAAGATTGCAACAAAAAAACTAATCTAACAAAGTCTATTTTAGAAAATAAATAATATTTCTTCCAATAATCCATCTTGAATTTATCTAAAGCAGATAAATTCAAAGGAAACGATTTTAAATAATCAATATAAGATTTTTCAATGCGATAATCATAATGTAAAGCTTCCAATTTCTCTAAAATTTTATTTCGGCCAGTATTTTTATTAGAAAATGTTTCCCCTGCATGAAACCAATAATAATTGTCTTCTGTTAACTTCAAAAAATAATCAATAAGATTTCTTGTCCCCTCATTTTTAACCTCATGGTTTATATGCACAACAGAAATATCGTCCATTAATACAAATTTATAATTATTCTTAAATAATTGAAACATTAAATAGTCGTCTTCAAAACCATAATGTTTAAGATTTAAAAAACCACCAGATTTATTAAATGCATTTTTACTACAAAAGCCAAAATTACCTATAAACGTCCTTGTTAATAAATCTTTATTTTTAGCCTCTTCTCTACATGGTAATTCTTTTAATTTACTGGATGTTTTTCTTAGTAAATTAAAATCATCTACTTCCATTCTTTTCAAAATAATAGAACTGTGCTTTTGAAAAGAAGATTTAATAGTCCATAATCTTTTAGATCCATAACCATAATCAAATTTTTGAGATAATTTATATATTTTTAAAAACGCTGTTTTATCTAAAATAATCGTATCGTCATCAATAAAAATAAAAATGTTGCCCGATGCCTCTTCAGCACCTACGTTTCTTGCCATCCCACGACCAAGAGATAGTGTGTTATTTATTATTTTAAACTTAAATGGTATTTTTCTTTTTTTATTCCATTGATCAATCTTATTTTTTATCTTATCTACGTTTACATTTTTTTTATAACTATTTTCAACTAAAATTATTTCCGCAACATCATCATAAGCTTGATTAAATATAGAGCAAAGACAGTGAAAAACAGAATTTCCCTTCCCAATATTAGAATTACAGGAAAGAACAATACAAGATATTAAGTTTTTATTTTTTGTTTTCATCTATATAAAATAAAACCTCCTTATTTCAAAAACTCGGATAATTTCTTAATCACATCAATGGCTGTTTGATGAGTGAGGGTGTTCTGGGCTTCATCTATTTTTACCCATTTTAATTCATCAATTTCGTCTAGCTGATTACCTTCAATCATTTCATTTACAAAACCGAGATAATAAGTATTTATCTTATTATAGGCAATACCATTTTGTTCAAAATCATATCTTTCTTCAAAAGTAACTTCTTCTTTTATCTCAATATCTTTTATGCCAGTTTCTTCAAATAACTCCCTCCTCGCAGTATCAATAGGTTTTTCATCTTTTTCCGGTGTTCCCTTTGGCAAACCCCAATGACCACCTTTTGAATTCTTTACAAGTAAAGTATAAAAACCACCCTCATCTTTAAAAACTGGAGTAACGCCATATGATCTATATTCTACTCTTTCCATATTTTTATTTTATCACTAAAAAATTATAACGTCTACTATAGATAGATATAAGAACGGAGAAGACTTACTAAAACTCATGAAATGAGACACGAATAAAAATCCCCAAAAAGCGTCTCATCTGTCTCAATGGTGAAAACTGAACCTCGACCCACAAGCCTCAAATTTTACTCTTTTCAAACACTCAAAAACCCCTTATACTACCTAATATACTTAGGCAATCAACCTAATTGTTTCTGATTTAATTATGTTGGAATCTAAAAACACATACGCATTGCCAGTGACAAAAGAAGATTTAGAAGCTACGCTTTCTGACCCCCTCACTCATGTCGGAGCAGATACGTACGCCATCGATTTTGTTGTACCAAAAGGAAGTGTGGTCAAAGCAGCGGCTAATGGGAAAATAATCTTTATTAAAACTGATTCAAATCAAGGCGGAGATGATGCAATATATGAAGATTTCAAATTTTATAATCACATTGTAGTAAAACACGAAAATGGAGAATATACTGAATATGGGCATCTAAAATTCCAAGGGACAAATAAAAATATCGGGGATATGGTCAATGCGGGAGATATAATTGGCTATTCAGGAAATACTGGGTACTCAGAAAAACCACATCTTCATTTTTCAGTTTTCGTTTTAACAAAAATGAATGATAATTTTGATAAATTACCCCCAAACAAAGAATATTTTATCAATGACCCCGATTTTGGATATACTACCATAAAACCTCGATTTGAAATCAACGGCTCAACTGATTTATAAGCCTGAGCCGTTTAAAACATAGAAAATAAGCTATAAAAATGAATCGTATTAATATAGAAATAAAGGCTAAATGCCAAAATCAAGATAAAATCAGAAAAATATTAAAATCTCTTAAGGCTGATTTTAAAGGCACGGACCATCAAATTGATACTTATTTCAAAATAAAATCAGGACGGCTTAAATTACGCGAAGGAAATATTGAAAATTGCCTCATTTTTTATAAAAGAAAGAATATTAGTGGCCCCAAACAATCCGAAGTAATTTTATATGAAGCCGAATTAATGACACCTTTAAAAAAGATATTAACAGAAATTCTTGGGCAATTAGTGATAATTGATAAAAAAAGAGAGATTTTTTTCATAAAAAACGTTAAATTCCACTTAGATTCTGTAAAAAACCTTGGGACTTTCGTAGAAATAGAAGCCATAGACGATAAAGGTGTTATGAGTAAAAATAAATTACTTAAACAATGTGATCATTATTTAAAACTGTTTAATATAAAGAAAAGTGATTTAATATCAAAATCTTATAGTGATTTATTATTAAAATGACCAAACTAAACCTCGGCATTATCTTCGGCGGAAAATCAGCAGAGCATGAAATATCTTTAATTTCCGCAAAAAATATCATTGATAATGCTGATAAAAACAAATACGAAATTTATCCCATTGGCATTAATAAAAATGGGGAATTTCTTTTATTTTCCGGAAATGATTATATTTTAGACGCTCAAGATGCCAAAAAAGTTCGCCTCAATAATAACAGCACGCCTATTACTTTTAATTTCAATGGAAATCAAGAAATAATCGGAATTTTAGATAAAAATTTAAAAATAAAATTGGATGTCGTTTTCCCTGTTTTACATGGCACTTTCGGTGAGGATGGAACCATTCAAGGACTTTTTGAAATGACTGGGATACCCTATGTTGGCGCTAATGTTCTTGGTTCTGCTATTGGCATGGATAAAGAAATAGCCAAAAAAATCTTGGAAAACTCAGGAATAAAAACAGCAAAATTTTTAACTTTCTTTTCATTAGAAAAACAAAGTATTAATTTTTCTGATATTTCTTCAAAACTAGGCCTCCCCTTTTTCATAAAACCAGCCAGCGCTGGATCTTCAGTAGGTATTCACAAAATTAAAGATGATAAAGACTTTTCAGAAAAAATAAATGACGCTTTTAAATATAGCAATAAAATAATTTGCGAGGAAACAATTGTCGGTAAAGAAATAGAATGTTCTGTCTTGGGCAATGAAAATCCAATGGCCTCACTCCCAGGAGAAGTTATTCCTAATCATGAATTCTATTCTTATGAAGCCAAGTATCTTGATGAAAATGGAGCTAAATTTGAAATACCGACAAAGCTACCAGAATCAATAATAAAGAACATTCAAGAAATAGCTATAAAATCATTTAAAGTGCTCGGCTGTGAAGGAATGGCAAGAGTAGACGGATTCTTAAAAGAAAATAATGAATTTATACTAAACGAAATTAATACCATTCCGGGCTTTACTACTATTAGTATGTATCCCAAGCTCTGGGAGGTAAGTGGTATCTCCTACTCCGAATTAATTGATAAATTAATTCAATTAGCCATTGAAAGATATAATAGAGAGAAAGTAATAAAAACTTCTTACATACCAAGCTAACCCCAACCCCGAACGGCTCAACCGATTTATAAGCGTGAGCCGTTTAAAACATAGAAAACAAGCGGTAAAAATACTCAATAAAAAAGTCGTTTTATTTAATATAAAAATATGAAAACAATTAAATGGCTCGCAAGAATACTCGCGTTATGCATCCTAGTATTCACTTTGCCTTTTTATTTTGGCTATGGTAATCCATTGCCGTTTACTAATCCCGACTATTCATTATGGGAAAATGTCGCATTAACTATGATGCCATTAGTTTTTATCGGCTTAGTTTTGGGCTGGAAATATCCAAAAATAGGAGGTTTATTTGTAGTAATCCCAATCGCGATAGGTTTTATTGTCGGACTTTTAACAGAAGCCAACTTTAGTATTAATTTATTAGCGCCTCTCATTCCTGGAATTTTATATTTAATAGATGGATATAAAAGGCGATCATTATGATTTTTGAACACCAATCAAAAAATAAAAAAGTTCTATTAATCATATCCGCCACTATTTTAGTGTTGGGTATTTTTGTATTTTTCTATTCGCCAGTAATTTTTCAAGAAGGCAATCCTTGGCCGCAGATTAAAGGCATTATTCAATTAAAACTTAGTGGCGCGGATATAGTCCAATTATCTGGTTCGGATAATAAGTTTATGACTGAAAGTAAGAACGGGATGATGATACATAACTTTATGAAAAATAAAGGATATGAGTTTACAGAACAAATGGGGTCAGGTTATTTTTTTAAGTCTCCGACAGGACAAAATGCTATTGCCACTCACAGATATTACAGCCGTTATTATTCGCTTTGGACTATTTCCGAAAATAAAAATGATTCTGATAATAATCTCTGGACGACAATCACTAATGACGATGGAATAACGTTCCAGTACCCTAAGGAGTTATTGGTAAAATATATTAGCATTGTAGAATGGCCACCAGTTGTAAAAATAGAAACAGGGACATATTCCTGCAAAACTACACCGCAAGAGGTGAGCAGTATGTCAGACATAACCTCGCAGAGATTGGTTGACAATAGAACATATTGTGTAAATGTTAAACACGAAGGCGCGGCTGGCAGTGTTTACTCATCATACATTTATACTACTGCCAAGAACGATAAGCTCGTAAAAGTTAGCTTTACTCTGCAATATCCTAATTGCAATAACTACGACCAAGAACAAAGCAAAGCTTGTACTAACGAAAGAGAAGCTTTTGATATTGACTCGACAGTTGATAGAATCGTTCAGTCAATTAAATAGCAATTTATGACTTCATATAACCCCCCACCCCCAACGGCTCAACCAATATATGAGCATGAGCCGTTGAAAACATAGAAAACAAGCGGTAAAAACAATCAATAAAAAAGTCGTTTTATTTAATATAAAAATATGAAAAAAGTTAGTTGGTTAGGATTTTTAGGATTTCTTGGTTTTCTCGGTTTTTTGGGATTTCTAGGAAAATATAATAATTGGAATTATTTAAACTTTCTTCATTTCTTTCATTTCCTCCATTTTTTCAGATTTATCCCAAAGAAAACTGAGGGACAATAATCCGACAAAACAGTTGCCTTCTACCTTTATCTATAGTATAATTACCTTATAGTAAATAATCGTTAATATAAAAGGTCTCGTTAAAATAAACTCATAAATAATTTTATGGAAAAGAAAGCTAATTCTGCTTTTATGAAGCCAATGACCATTAGCGCTGAGCTAGCGGCAATCGTTGGAAAAGGTCCTATGCCTAGATCAGAAGTTGTCAAAAAACTTTGGGTCTACATCAAGTCCAATAATCTTCAAGATCCAAAAAGCAAACGCAACATCGTTGCTGATGCAGATTTGAAAAAAGTATTTGGCGGAAAAGCCGTGGTTGATATGTTTGAAATGACAAAGCTTGTTTCTAAGCATCTCTCCTAATAATTCTTAGATAGATAGCACAAAAACGCTCATTCTGAGCGTTTTTGTTTTCTTCTCTTCGCTCCCCTGTACAAATTATCAAAAAAGGTTTATAATTAAACTATGACGAATAAAGACGTAAATCAAAATAATTCAGGATTTTCCGGCTTAGGCATTGCCCCAAGCTTATTAGAGGTAGTTGCTAGATTAAATTACAAAACCCCTACTCCTATTCAACACCAGGCTATCCCAATTGCTTTACAAGGTAAAGACTTAGTAGGTATCGCCCAAACAGGCACAGGCAAAACTTTAGCCTTTGGTATTCCTTTAATTCAACGTTTAAATCAAATCAATGGTAATGGTTTAATTGTTTTACCCACTCGTGAATTAGCTATTCAAGTTAATGAAGTTTTAACTAAAATTGGATTAAAATTAGGTTTTAAAACTGCCGTACTGATTGGCGGTGCTTCCATGTATCAACAAATCCAAGCTCTTAATCGTCATCCTAATATTATCATCGCCACTCCTGGAAGATTAAATGACCATTTATATCAAAGAACAGTGAGTTTAAAAAACGTAAAAATAGTTATCTTAGATGAAGCTGACCGCATGTTAGATATGGGTTTCGCTCCCCAAATTAAAAGAATCTTTTTGGAATTACCTCATGAACGTCAAACTATGCTTTTCTCCGCTACCTTAGCTCCGGAAATTATGAAAATGGCTACTAGCTTTTTAAAATTGCCTATTCGCATTGAAGTAGCTCCCACTGGCTCAGTGGCCGAGCACTTAACTCAAGAAATATTTATCATTCACAAAGATGATAAAAGCAGATTAGTAGAAAAACTTTTAGACCAATATTTAGGTACTACTCTTATTTTTACCAAAACCAAACACGGCGCCAGAAAACTTACCAAAGCCATCAGAGATATGGGTCATAGTGCTGTGGAAATTCATTCCAATCGTTCTCTTTCCCAAAGAACAGAAGCTATGGCTGGTTTTAAATCAGGAAAATATAGAGTTTTGGTAGCTACTGATATCGCTTCTCGTGGTATTGATGTTAATAATATTGAATTAGTTATTAATTATGATTTACCAACCAACACTGAAGATTATATCCATCGCATTGGCCGCACAGCCAGAGCTGGAATATCCGGTCATGCTATTTCATTGGTCTCACCGGATCAACGCAGAGATTTACGCGACATTGAACGTTTAATTAAAAAAACCCTACCCATTTCTCCTATACCAGAATTACCCCCTCATCGTCAGCCGAAATTTACACCAGAACCTCAATCACAACCAGCCCGCAAATCATTTTCTAGACCATATCAAGGACGACCTACTTTTGGCTCTCATCGCGGAGGACACTCTTTTCATAGAAGCCATAATCGTGGCCGCAGAGGTTAAAAAATTTATTTAATTAAAAAAGAAGCGGTCTAAACCGCTTCTTTTATTTTTTACTATTTTTTTATAGACACCATATTGCGAAGAATGCCATCTTTTATCCCTACACTCTTAAGACCAGAATAAACGGGTTTTTGTCTTGATTTCAGAAAAACATTTGTATGTTCACGATCATCTTTTTGTATTCGTCTTGAATGTTCTGCCTTAACAATAATCATTTCTTCTACTAAATTAGCATAAGTACCATCTTCCATAGTCTTCACTCTCAAAGGATCGGAATTAATAACTTCAGCAATATAAGTATGCGAACCGGTGGTTATTCCAATGACCAAATGATCGCCAGGATTAGTAGTATATTTCCTTCTCATTTTTCAACCTCCTATATTTTCAAAATTCCAATTAGATATTAACACAAAAATAGAAATAATGCAAGTCTATATAGATTGAAAAAGAAGCGGTTCAAACCGCTTCTTTTGTTTTTTACTATTTTCCAGGAAATATCCTGTGAATTCTACCATCTTTCACACCCAAGCTTTTAAGGCCCGAGAAAACTGGCTTCTGCATTTCTTCCAAGAAAAGATTCGTATGTTCTTGATGATCTCTTTGTATTTTTTCTGAATATCCGTCCAGAATAATAAAATCTCCATTTTTCAAATGAGCGAAAGGACCATCTTCCATAACCTTCATTTTTAAAGGATTGGATTTAATTACTTGAGCAATATAATAATCTACACGACCAGTTATCCAAATAACTAAATAGTCACCAGGATTAGTAGTGTATTTCTTTTTCATACTTCACTCCCTTTTTACAAAATAACCGAATCAACAATTTGCGGGACCGATTCAACCATATGCTTTTTTCTCAGGTATTTTTCGTCCGCTTTTTCTTGTGCTGTTTTCCCTTCAAGTTTTCTCAGAAGTAGTTTGCAAATAAAAGACAAGGCGATAGAAGCCAAACATAAATACAAAAGAATATCCCAAATACTCATCTTTCCTCCTTTTTATAGAATAACAGGTTCATGAATTTTTAATTCTTTAATTTTATTTTGCAATCTTTCTTTCCTCTCTCTTAAAAACTTATTAATAAATACCGTAAGAAATGAATAAACTAACATCCCAGCAAAAAAACTAATAATAGCAGCAGTGAATATCCTCTCTTCTACGGTCAGCATATTACCTCCTTTGTCTCGCCAAAGTCTATTAAATAAACATAAGCGGATTAATTTTTTAAAATTCCGAATAAACATTAACATAGAAATCCAAAAAACGCAATCCCGCACCTTAAGCAGATATGTTTTACTAAAAACAATTAATTCCATTCGCTAAAAATACGGAATTGACTTCTTAATAATAATGCTTAACATTAATAATGGCTTTTTAAAATATACAATATGGAGGAAAAATGAAAAAACAATCCTTTTCAGGATGGCTTGATAAACAAGTAAAACTAAACAGAATAGAGTGTGCAACCCTACCAAGTTGGATAAAAAGAAATAATGATTCAGAATATTGTCACTGGGATATTTATTTAGGCGGTCCGAGGGAAGAACGATCTTTAATACCTAATTATAAAAAAATAATCGTAAGAGCATTCCCAGATAAAAAAGTTTTTGATCCCTTTGGTCCCAAACAACAATCTCTAAGAGAAAAAGATTTATGGTTTATAAATAATGGACTGGCTTTTCTTACTTCAAAAGCTTTTGTCAGTATGGTTCCGGAATTCCCCATGCCTGGCGTCGGACTAGAAGCAGGAATGTTTTTCATAAATAATTCTAGATTACTCAATCCCCTTTCTTCTTTAATCTTTATTTGGCCCAAAGAAGTCAAGCCTGATTATGGGAAAGAGGTCTGCAGAAAAATGGGCATAATGGTTGAAACCGTAGAAGAAGCAATCAAAGAACTCCGAAAATATTTTTATTCATTAAAAAGGTAAATCAAAACCCCGAGTCGACCGCCTTAGGCGGTCGACTTTTTTATACTTGCAATTTTTATTAATTCTGGTATAATAAAATTGGCTTAAAAATTAACAATTTAAAGGAGGAAGAAATGAATACAAGTACTATGGCTTTTCTTATTATTCTCGCTATTATACTATTGCTCTTATTTTTGACCAGCAAAAAGAAAAGACTGCTTTTCAATCCCATTTTTCGTCCAGAAATGGACAGATGGATTAATGACTGCATTGATAATATTTGTTTCAAAGAAGATCTATGCGAAAATTGCTTAAATTACATTCATTGTGGCACAAAACAAATATTAGAAAATATAAAAAATGAGTATGAAAATGATTTCATTATTACTCGCTGTAAAGCATTTAAAGCTAACTCTTCTTTAAAAATGCGGAAGCTCGCCAAACAACAAGAACATTACAATACAATGGTTTGGGTCAATCCCTTCACTGAGAGTATCAGAGAAAAACAATGCATGTGCATCAATAATTGTCGTAATTTGGATGTTAAAAACCGTGAAAGAAATTGTCCGGCAGCCAATGAACTCTATGATCTTTGTGTCAAATGCAATCTCGCCATCATTATGTTTTCCTGCCCAATGTGGGATGAAATTCAAGGACCGATGTAAGATGACCGACACAAAATCAATCAGCGACGAAATATTGAATTTTCTGCAAAAAAGTAAAATTCGCAAAGAAACATGCAATGACGTCGTTACCCATCTAAAAACCGTTTTCCCTGATGAATTTTTTACTAATAGGTACAATACTGCTATCAAAGAATTAATAAGAGACGAAAAAATAACCACGATAAACTGCATACTTTGCCTGATAACTCCACGTTAAACCGATAATAACTCAACCCCAGTCGCCTATGCGACTGGGGTTTGCTTTTTATAAAAATTGATGTAATATCAAAACAGAAGTTTAAAAATCTTAAAATGGAGGCTTAATGAAAATATTAGAAGAGAGATTTATTAAAGATTTTATTCTTGATTCTGATTTAATCGAAAATTTATTTTTTAACGAAGCGAAACTTCTTCATAATCACCCCTTTAATAAAGATGCTGGACATTTCGGTGCTGTTAAATATATCATTCAATTGGCTGAAAGAAAAATTTCTTTACAAGAATCCGGCATCAAAAAAATCCATGAATTAATTATGGAAGAACAAGAAATACACACATGGATAGCTACCAAAGACATCGGAAAATACAGAAAAATTAATGCTGAAGTGAAAAAACGAAAAGAAAAGAATAAATTAGGAAAAATGGAAGAATATAATATTACCTTTCCTAATTTTGCACAAATTCCCTCACGCATGGAAAATTTTGTAAGAAAAATCTGGCAATGGCAAGTATCCATCGGCAAACACTGCGAAGAACAAAATATCGAAATCATTGGAAGATTTCACTATGATTTCGAGAAAATCCATCCTTTTGCTGACGGTAACGGTAGAGTCGGACGCCTCATCGCTTTATATATGATTCTTTTTGCTGATTTAGAACCATTTATTTTTACCAGCGCTGATAAAGAAGAAGAATATTATCCGGCTTTTGAACATAAAAACAAAATGGCTCTCTATTTCGTAAAAAAATACCGAGAAAATAAAGAAAGATTAAAAAGAAAGGAAGAAATAAAAATTTCTTGCCTCAAATCTCCTCGTCAAGAAGGAAACATTTAAAAAACAAACACCCCCGCTACGGCAGGGGTGTTTTTATAATTATAATATATTATAGTAAAATATAATTACAATTTAAAAATTCTATAAAAAATCCGCTCAAAATTATTAACAAGGAATCCCTGGCGAAGCCTACTCTCCCAGCCGTGTTCGGGCAAGTACCATTAGCACTCATTGCTTTCACTTCCGTGTTCGGGATGGGAACGGGTGGTGCACAATGAATTGAATCACCAAGAAATC
>Ga0172381_10001774_pt1 | contig 24654 bp, 20 predicted proteins | sample Leawel6488metaG_FD_119754 | JGI IMG/M metagenome (GOLD analysis project Ga0172381, IMG submission 119754) | Leachate microbial communities from a municipal landfill in Southern Ontario, Canada - Leachate well 64-88 metaG | ecosystem: Engineered > Solid waste > Landfill > Unclassified | place... | reverse complement strand
TTCCAGACATTTTCGGTGCTTTTCTGGGTTTGTTTTATTGAATTTATCATACTTAATTCCATTGATTTCCCAATGTAAAGTCTATATGTCTCTAACTGTGGAACTTACTTTGGGAATTAACGTTAGTGTTTATACTCATTACTGATAATAAGGGGAAGCAATATTGCTTCCCCTTATCAATTTCACAATTCCTATATATCTGATCCAGCCACTATTTCTGATTTATAACTGCCTGTGCTGCGGCAAGTCTCGCTATCGGGACTCTGTAAGGTGAGCATGAAACATAATTCAGGCCTACCTTATTGCAGAACTCAATGGTAGAAGGATCTCCCCCATGTTCTCCGCATATACCCAGCTTGATATCAGGTCTGACGCTTCTGCCAAGTTCGCAAGCCATCTTTATAAGCTGACCTACTCCCTTCTGGTCAAGTCTGGCAAATGGATCGGATTCAAGTATCTGCTGTTTGTAATATTCACCAAGGAATTTACCTGCATCATCTCTGCTGTATCCGAAGGTCATCTGCGTCAGGTCGTTTGTTCCGAATGAGAAGAATTCCGCATCTTTTGCAAGTTCATCGGCCAATAATGCGGCTCTTGGGATCTCTATCATTGTTCCTACTTTGTATTTTAATTGCACATTATTGTCTTTGATGATCTTTTCAGCTGTGTCAACAACGATCTTCTTAACAAATGCAAGTTCCTTTGGTTCGCTTGTGATCGGGATCATGATCTCCGGTTCAACATGCATCCCTTTCCTGTTCACATTGATAGCAGCTTCAATAACGGCTGTTGTCTGCATGACAGCGATTTCCGGGAATGTTACTGCAAGACGGCACCCTCTGTGTCCCATCATCGGATTCACTTCATGAAGATCGTCTTTTTTCGCTTTGAGTACTTCCAGACTTACACCCATATCTTTCGCTAATTCAATGAGTTCCTTGTCTTCCTGAGGAAGGAATTCATGAAGCGGAGGATCCAGGAATCTGATCGTCACAGGTCTGCCTTCCATAGCTTCAAATATTGCTTCAAAATCACCTCTCTGTAATGGAAGTAATTTCTCTAATGCAGATTTTCTCTGTTCTTTTGTATCCGAAAGGATCATTTCCCTTACCTTGAATATCCTGTCAGCTTCAAAGAACATATGCTCTGTACGGCAGAGGCCTATTCCTTCAGCACCGAATTTTACAGCCTGTTTTGCATCTTTCGGAGTATCTGCATTTGTTCTTACTTTTAATCTCCTTATGCTATCAGCCCAGCCCATAAATTCAGCAAAATCCCCTACCATTTCAGGTTCTTTTGTTGCCAATTTATCAGCATAAATGTTACCTGTATTCCCATCAAGTGATATCCAGTCGCCTTCTTTGAACGTGGTTCCTCCAAGCGTGCATTCTTTTTTCTTCTCGTTTATCTTAAGAGCGCTGCAGCCTGAAACACAGCAAGTTCCCATGCCTCTTGCAACAACAGCTGCATGGCTTGTCATACCGCCTCTTGCAGTAAGGATACCCTGTGAAATGTTCATTCCTTCAATATCTTCAGGTGATGTCTCCAGTCTTACAAGCACTACAAATTTTTCACCTTTTTTTCTGAATTCTTTAGCATCCTCTGCAGAGAATACTACCTTGCCTGTAGCTGCACCGGGAGATGCTGCCAATCCGGTCCCGACCGGCTTAGCTGATTTAAGGGCTTTTGGATCGAAGTTAGGATGTAATAGAGCATCCAGCTGTTTTGGATCGACCTTCATCAATGCTTCTTCTTTTGTTAGAAGTCCTTCTTTCACCAGATTCACAGCCACTTTTATGGCAGCCTGTGCTGTTCTTTTTCCGTTACGAGTCTGTAAGAAGAACAGCTTCCCTTTTTCGATAGTAAATTCTATATCCTGCATATCATGATAATGATTTTCAAGTTTTGTCGAAAGCTCCACGAACTGATCGTACACTGCTTTGTTAGTCATTTTCAGATCATCTATAACATGAGGCGTCCTTACGCCTGCAACAACATCCTCACCCTGTGCATTCATGAGATATTCACCCATGAGTTTCTTTTCTCCGGTAGAAGGATTTCTTGTGAATGCAACGCCTGTTCCTGAGTCTTCACCCATGTTGCCATATACCATTTCCTGAACTGTGACTGCTGTACCCCAGCTTGAAGGTATATCATTCATTCGTCTGTAATATATTGCTCTTTCATTATTCCACGATCTGAATACGGCTTTGATCGCTTCAAACAACTGTATTTTAGGATCCTGCGGGAATTCTACACCTGTGTCCTGTTTATACATATCTTTAAACTTAACAAGAACTTCCTTCATATCTGATGCACTGAGTTCAGTATCGCTCTTGGCGCCCTTTGCTTCTTTGATGTCATCCAGTATTCTTTCAAATTTCGATTTCTGAAGTCCTATCACAACATCAGAAAACATCATAACGAATCTTCTGTAACTGTCATATGCGAATCTTGGATTGCCTGTGAGTTTTGCCAATCCTTCAACTACTTTGTCATTTAATCCCAAGTTCAAAACTGTATCCATCATTCCAGGCATAGATGCTCTTGCTCCTGATCTTACCGATACAAGGAAGGGATTTTTTTCGTCACCTAATTTTTTACCTACTATATTCTCTGTAACCGCTAAAGTTGACAGTATCTCGTCTTTGATATCATCAGCTATTTTCTGTCCATCTTCATAATATCTTGTGCATGCTTCTGTAGTTATTGTAAAACCTCTTGGAACAGGTAAACCTAAAGATGTCATTTCTGCCAGGTTTGCTCCCTTTCCGCCTAAGAGATTTTTCATTTTTGCATTTCCCTCTTTAAACTGATAAACGTATTTTGCCATATTGTCCTCCATCTATAATTTTATATTCTCATCAAGAAAAGCCATTATACTATCTGTGCTTATCCTATTCTGTTTCATGCTGTCTCTATATCTCACCGTTACGCAACTGTCATTTTCGGAATCGAAATCATAAGTAAAGCAGAATGGTGTTCCTATTTCATCCTGCCTTCTGTATCTCTTCCCTATGCTCTGGGCATCATCGAATTCAACGTTGTATTTAGTTCTTATCATATCGAATACTTTCAGTGCATTATCATTCAGTTTCTTAGAAAGCGGAAGGACTGCGCATTTTACGGGTGCTATTGCAGGATGAAATCTTAAAACTGTTCTGGTTTCCCCATCTTCCATCAATTCCTCATCATATGCATCGGTAAGCAGAGTAAGCAGAAGACGTTCAACTCCTACTGAAGGTTCAATTACATAAGGGATGAATTTCTCGTTTGTGACCGGATCAAAATATGAAAGGTCTTCATTAGAGCATTTTGAATGTTGTTTGAGGTCATAATCTGTTCTGTCTGCAACACCCCAGAGTTCCCCCCATCCGAATGGGAACTGATACTCAAAGTCTGTGGTCGCATTACTGTAAAAAGATAATTCCTTTTGTGTATGATCTCTTAATCTAAGATTTTCTTCATGTATCCCCAGACTTAGGAGCCAGTTTTTACAAAATGACCTCCAATACTGAAACCATTCAAGATCCGTTCCCGGGACACAGAAAAATTCCAATTCCATCTGTTCAAATTCTCTTGTCCGGAATATGAAGTTGCCCGGAGTGATCTCGTTTCTGAAACTTTTTCCGATCTGTCCGATACCAAAGGGTATCTTTTTTCTTGTCGTCCTTTGTACATTCTTGAAATTAACAAATATACCCTGTGCAGTTTCTGGTCTTAAATAGATCTGAGCTGCGGTATCCTCGTTCACACCCTGGAATGTCTTGAACATGCAGTTGAATTTCTTAACTTCTGTGAAATTATGTGAACCGCAATTAGGGCAAGGTATATTATGTTCCTTGATATATGCCATCAAAGCGGCATTATCGAATCCTTCAACAGATTCATCTATGCTGTTTTCTCTATTGAAATTTTTAATAAGATCATCTGCTCTGTGACGCGATTTACATTCTTTGCAATCAGTAAGAGGATCTGTAAAATTACCGACATGCCCTGATGCGACCCATACATTCGGGTTCATAAGAATAGCACTGTCTATCCCAACATTATATTCATTTTCCTTGATAAATTTCTGCCACCACGCATTTTTTATATTGTTCTTCAGTTCAACGCCTAAAGGACCATAATCCCATGCATTGGCAAGCCCGTCATAAATCTCTGACCCAGGAAAAACAAAACCTCTTCTTTTCGCCAGAGATACTAATTTATCCATGGTGATGTCAGTTCTTTGCATCTTTTTTCTCGCTTTCTGCCTGTACCGGTGTTACCTCCAAAACTGCTGTTTCATCAGCAGCATCTTCTTGTGCAGTAGCAGAAACCACTCTGACTTCACCGCTGTCAAGTTCCAATGCAGCTATCGTAAGAGGATTCTTTTCCGAAGTATTGATACGTACCTTTGCACCTGCTGAAACTTCTCTGGATCTTTTAGCCATTGCATTGACTATTACGAATCTAACAGGTATTTTCTTTTCCAATTGCTCAACTGACGGTTTGCTTATCATTTATATTTCTCCTAATCAACTTTTATTTTATATCATTAAGATTTTCATCGTTGATGTCATCAAAATCTGATTTACCGCTCAAACGTTTTTCCAGAGTTTCTGGCTGCAGCGGCGATAATATCACATGTTCGCTGTCAGTGACTATAACAGCGCGTGTCCTTCTTCCATAAGTCGCATCGATCAGTACTGATGTATCTCTTGCTTCCTGAATGATCCTTTTAATAGGTGCAGATTCAGGGCTGAGTATTGCTACTACTCTTTCTATCGAAACCATATTGCCAAATCCAATGTTTAAAAATTTCATATGCTATTCCAGATTCTGTATCTGCTCCCTTATCTTCTCTAAAATACACTTCATTTCTAAAGTACAATTCGTAATATCGAGATTATTTGCTTTTGACGCAATGGTATTCGTTTCTCTGAGCATTTCCTGAAGTATGAAGTCCAGCTTTTTGCCGCTTCCATCTTTAAGTACCTCGATCTTAAACTGACTTATATGGCTGTAAAGCCTTGTCAACTCTTCGTCAACGCATGCTCTGTCAGCAAATAACGCTATTTCCTGAGCTATCCTGTTTTCGTCGGTCTTCAGATCGCCAAGCAGCTCGCTGAGCCTTTTTTCCAGCTTCTGTTTGTACTGCGCAGGAAGATCCTTTGTCAGTATCTCTACCTTATTTACAAATCCGTTAAATTCCGTAACTTTATCTATACAGTCGATTGCAAGTGTTTTGCCTTCGATTTTCTTTGATTCATACATGTTATCTATCGCTTCATTGAATGCTTTTAATATGAATCCTGTGAGTTCCTCATTGGTCTCCTCATCATCCTTCGAGGTAAGCACCCCCTGATATGATGCTATCTGAGTCGCTGAAATACCATTATGAAGATGATATCTCTTTTCGATATTTCTTAGTATCATGTAATAATTATCTGCGGCCTTTTCATTGAAGTCGATGTCGCATTCATCTGATCTGTATTTAATGACCGTCACATAACAGTCCACTTTACCTCTGGTGATCCGTGTTCTGAGAAGATTTCTTACCTTTTCTTCAGCGAAAGAAATGTTTCTGGGTAATTTCAAAGACATATCAAGAAACCTGCTGTTTATGCTTTTTATTTCAACTCTTAAAGAAATTGTCTCATTTTCACACAGGCTTTTTCCGTAACCTGTCATACTTAATGCCATAAATAAACTCCCTCCGATTTATCTGAAATAGTGTAACATAAAAGGCACTAATATGCAATTTTATTTTTTACTTTTATTGTTTAATAAACATAAATATCAGCGGCAGATCATTTATCCAATTTAATAAGTTCATACTCCATTGAACCAAGACCTATCTCTTCCGCATATTTCAGACATATCTTCCAATCAGTCCTTGGATTGACTGATGTTATGTTATCAGTACTTTTTTTGTTTTTTGCAAGGATGCTTCCGTCCACCTGCTCCCCCGCATTAACCGCATCAGCACAAGCCTTATCCAGTGCAACAGGATCAAATGACGCAAAGATACCGATATCATTCACAATAGGTATATCATTGAAATTGTGACAGTCACAGTATGGAGATATATCCATGACAAACGAAATATGGAAATTCGGCCTGCCGTTTAAAACGGCAAATGCATACTCGGCTATTTTTTCAGATAATATCTGAAGAGTCTCATCATTAGCTGCTTCAATTGCGTCAAATTGGCACATCCCTATGCATCTTCCACACCCGACACATTTACCAAGATCAATAAATGCTTTCTTGTTGACCGCGCTTATTGCATTCTGAGCACAGCCGTTCATGCAGGTAAAACACCCCTTGCACTTTGAAGTTACAACATGCGGTTTACCTGCCGAATGCATTTCCATTTTTCCCGCCCTGGAACCGCAACCCATACCGATATTTTTTATTGCTCCGCCGATACCTAACGCTACATGACCTTTGAAGTGATTCAATGAAATAACTACATCTGCATCCATTATCGCATGGCCTATTTTTGCTTCTTTTACATTTTTCCCGTTTATCTTGACCAATGTCTCGTCAGTTCCTTTTAAACCGTCACCGATTATGACATGACATCCTGTCGCAAACGGGTTATAACCGTTGGTATAAGCTGTGTCTATATGCTCAAGAGCATTTTTTCTGCTTCCCGGATACAGCGTATTACAATCTGTCAGAAACGGCCTGCCTTTTAGGGCCTTTATATGATCGCATAATACTTTTGCATAGTTAGGTCGAAGATATGACATATTCCCAGGTTCACCGAAATGTACTTTTACTGCAATGAATTTATTATCGAAACCTATATCGTCCATACCTGCCTGAGTGATCAATTTTTCAAACTTGGTGAGCAGGTTTGCTCCGTGTCCTGTATTTAGATTTGTAAAATATACTTTTGATGCCATTGTTACCTCCAACATTGCTTACACTATGAATTATACTTTGTCTGGACCGATTATTCAAATTACTTTAAATATTATGCGCTCGCCATTGAAAATTTTATTTAACTTATGGTAAAAAGCTGCTTTTTATGATAATCTAAATTTTGTAGCGAAAGGTCGGTTTTAACATGGATTTAGTGGAAAAAAGATTACTTGAATGCGGCATAAGCGTACCCGAGATTCTAGTACCGAAAGCAACAGATTCGATCAGATCCTGGGCTTCTTCATCATATGATCAGTCATCATTAAAAACAGATGATCAGCCTCCGTCTAAACCGCGTTCAGCAGTTTCATCGTCGGAGGTCATGCTGCCTGATGATTTCATGACCTGTATCAATATCGAACATACTGAGAACGCGATCGTAAAGAATATGAAAAGACTGCTTAAAAGCGGTCATTTCAATTCATACAAAGGTTTCATACTGACAAAGCATATATACTCGTCCGGTGTTATAAGATTTGGTCTTCTTACATGTCTTGATCTTGAAGAATATGGCTGTGAAGGCAGGTCCAATTTAATAGCATCTGCAAAAATACCAGACGATGCTGTATCCGCATTATTATGCGAATTCAGAAAAAAAGCCCTCACAGAGACGCCATATAGTACGGTCCTCATAAACGATCCGAAATTTGGTATTGTGGAACCGCTTGCCTCAAGCTGCAGCCTGTTACGCAGGCTGTATTCTTTCAACCGTCCGGTTTTTGGCCAATACGAAGGTTATCACATTTATACGCCTCAGCATTTTACACTGACCAATAACGCGCTTTTTAAAATACAGAAGAAAAGTATAGAGGATAATGTCGCGCTTTATCTTGTCGCTGAGGGTAACGATCAATTCATGGCAGCAAAAAAGCATTGGGAGAGCCTTAAGGAGAAATACGGCAAGGATCTTGCCACCTATCATCCTGCACGCTTCTTCATGGTGGAAATATTCAATATTGATGATCCAAACATGGAACTTATTCCATATGATGTGATCCTTCGTAATGTCAATATAACGGAATTCATGGCTGCCATAAGAAAAGATCATAAAATCAAAGCGGAAACCGTACAGGGCGATATGAGGGATGCATTAAGTAAACGTTTTTATAAATATAATGCTCTTTGTTTTGGATTGATATCCGCAGAACAGTCATTTCTTGTAACATTTAAAGATCCTGGCTGTGATATAGGTACTGTTTTTCTTGATGGTTTCCTGAAGGATTATATGAAAGAGCATCCTGCAGACATACGTCATACACTAGATATGACTGAATTTAATAATGATTCCGCTATAAATACAAATCTTGGTATCATGATGCCTCCGATAAATAAAGCAACATTTTTCAAGGACATTTCGGTGTTAGGTCCTCTTCACAAATACAGTTATGCACTTGATACGCTGCAAAATCAGCGATTCTGCTTTGAATCCAGGAAGATCACTGATTGACGCAACCTGTCAATACATGTACCCCGGCGAATCTCTGTTCATGGAATTCTGATAATCATTCCTCAGGCAGATGATATATTCAGACCATTTTCTCTCGGAAATGGTCTTTTTTATATACTTCTCAGTAAACAGGAATAAATTCTTATAAGCCTCGTGCTGTGATAGCTCTGAAATATGTCTGCCGACCTGCTTGTCGAGGTCATAATAAAAATCAAACGGGCTGATACAATATGATATCAGCATATCCATGGAATCCTTGAATCCCTTACCGTTTTTATATCTCTCGATGAGAGCAGCCATTCTCTTAAGCCTGAACATGTCATCGAAACTCATAAAATCATTTGCCAGTACTTCATATGGAGGATCATCCTCTACTATATATCCGTATTTATCCATCTCTTTTCTGATTTTCGAGCCTTTTAGAAGCTTTAGAAAGCCAAGCTGCAATTCATTTGAAACATCATATGTCATGTCAAATGACCTCTTGAATGACTCCATATTTTCGAATGGGAGCCCTGCTATAAGGTCACAGTGGATTTTTATATTTCCCATGTCTTTGATCCTGCGTATATTGGCTAATGCTTTTTCAGTGCTGCCATTTCTGTTTACCGCTTCCAGCGTTTTAGGATTCGTACTCTGAATGCCTGCTTCAAACTGCATTTTTCCTTTGGGATAACGCTTCAATATGTCAAATATCTCTTCATCCAGAAGCTCAGCCACGATCTCCATGTGGTAACATTTCGTATATTTACTGTCCAGAAGGCCGATAAGGATAGCTTTTGTACGTTCTTTACTGAAATTGAATGTTCTGTCGACAAACTTGACTATAGCAATGTTATCATCCAGGCTCTCGAATCTCAGAAGATCCTCAAGAGTTTTTTCCGTACTTTTTGCACATACTCCTTTTACAGTCGATGAAAGGCAGTATGAACAGTTATATGGGCATCCTCTCGATGACTCGTAATATACTATATTCCCTTTGAACCTAGTTTCATTATCATACATGGTGTCCTGTGATATGAAATCAGTATATTTTCCTGCATGTATTATCCTACCCGCTGTATTGCCTTTCAGAAGGTCATAAAACACCTTTTCACCTTCACCCGCGATAATGTTATCTATAAAACCATGTTGGCTTATAATATCCTCACAGTCGTATGACACTTCAGGACCTCCGAAGACTATAAGGCTTTTTGGAAGCAGTTTTTTAATATCCGAAGCGAATCTGAGCATTTCTTTGATATTGAAAATATAACATGAGAATCCATATATATCGGCTCGCTGATCATATAGGGCATGTATTATCTCATCGGTTTTATCCTTTAGGTTTTTTTCGATGATAACAACGCTGATATCAGCCGCGTTCTCTTTTTTTGCATCGATATATTTTTTCAGGCAACGCACTGCAAGATTGGTCTGAACATATGATGTATTCAACGCAAATAGTACGACTTTCAAAATAGGTCACCTCGTTTTATTAGATCCTTTCCAAATCTGTCTTTAAGACTGTCTATCGCTTTTTCAAGCTTTTCTTCTCTTTCGTTCCTGTCATCCAGGATCTTCAACTGCATATCATCGCATTTCAGCTTGCTTAACGTAATACCCAGCAGCCTCACGGGTTTTGACTCATCCCAGTTCATTTCAAGAAGCGTTTTCCCTGCTTCAAAGACATCTTTCGTAAGATTTGTCGGATCTACAGACATCTGCCTGTTTATAGTGTCAAATGTATTGTATTTCAACTGGATCTGAACTACCGAACCTTTTAAGCTCTGCTTTCTGCAGCTCCTGCATATCGATTCGGAAAGATCCGCTATTATAGCTTTTGCTGCTTTCAGATCGGTGATATCAGAAGCCAACGTAGTGGATCGCCCTGCAGAAACATTCTTTACTTCAGCGCTTTCCACTATTTCATCATCTATACCTCTGGAATGCTCATAAAGAGTGAGCCCGTTCTTGCCATATTTCTTTATCAGCCAGGCCAGATCTGTTTTTGCCAGATCGCCTATAGTTATTATGCCGTCTTTATTCAACCGTTCAGAACCGGCTTTTCCTACACCGTAAAGTGTCCCTACAGGTAAATGCCAGAGCATTTTTTCCACATCCCTTATATACATCGTAGTGATACCAAGAGGTTTTTTCATTTCAGATGCCATTTTTGCCAGAAATTTGTTTTCACTTATACCTATCGAACACCAAAGACCTAACTCGTTCTTCACCCGGTCCTGTATGTCGACTGCTATATCATAGGGAGAACCGAACAGTTCCCTGCTTTGGGTAACGTCCAGCCAGGCTTCATCTATACTGTTTATCTGCATGACTGGCGTATAACGCGATAACAGCCTGAATACCTCTTCCGAACACTTTTCGTAATATGCATGATCCGGAGCTACAAGTCTCAAATGCGGGCATAATTTCAAAGCTTCATTGAGGGTCATAGTAACTCTGACGCCAAACGCACGGGCTATATAATTTGCGGCAAATATTATTCCTGACCTGTATTTGGGATCTCCTGCAACTGCTGCAGGTATATCAAGCAGGCTGATATCTCTTTTGGATTCGCACATTATGAAAAAAGCATTCATATCCACAAGCAATATATCTCTCACTTTAAATGTCTCCCTTGATGCAGAGTCCGTTATGATCCATACTCTGTCCTGGTTCTTTTATTACCGTATAATTCTACAATAATATAAAAACCTTGTCAAAAACGGAAAATTACTGTTGACATAGCTGAAATTAGTAACTAAAATACTATTTGCATCTTGCGCTATTAGCTCAGCTGGTAGAGCACCTGACTCTTAATCAGGGTGTCCGGGGTTCGAGCCCCCGATGGCGCACCAAAAAAGACCGGAATCATAAAAAATTCCGGTCTTTTTTTATACATAAAAATGCTGTCATTCAAAATCCGGTTTCAATACTTTTCTTTCGAGGGAGAATACCTGTTTTTCAGTAAATCTACCCTTTTCAAGACTTTCATATACCTTGTTAAAGTCATATACCCTTGCATCTATTAGATCGATATGATGCAGAAGCTCAGCTTCAAGGAACATAGGCATTTTTGAACTGCCGTATTCCGGTTCATAATGATGGCTCAATATCATGTGTTCCAAAAGCATTGTTTTCTTTTCAGGAATACCAAGTTCCTTTGCTCTTGCATCTATATATGAGATGCCAAGCTCAATATGGCCCATCAGTTGGCCTTTATCTGAGTATTCAGCAATACCGAATTCATTTGAATTCATTTCTTTTAACTTCATTATGTCATGTATCAATATACCGGTATACAAATAATCGGTATTTACGCTGTTATAGATACCTGACAGTGCTTCTCCGACTTTAAGCATCGTAGTCACATGATACAGATATCCTCCTCTTATTGAATGATGCAGTGCTTTTGCGGCAGGATAATACATTACTTCCTTTTCATATTCCTTATATACTGAATACACCAGTTTTTTCAGATCTTCATCTTTTACCTTATCACAATACTGGTATACGGTCTTCATCATTTCTTCTGATGAGACAGGAGCGCTTGGTACATAATCGCCTATCTTCTGTTGCATCTCTAGCGGAGCGATCTTGTACTCAAATATATTAAGCTGTATAGCGCCTTGAAATACCACGGCATGGCCTTTGACACAATACAGTTTACCGCTTTTTATATACTCACCCTCATTTGCGCTTGCATCCCATTTTTTCCCTGAGACTTCCCCTGTTTCATCTCTGAAAGTGAAATCAAGATAATATTTATTATTCGATGCGCGTTTTGTTTCCACATTCCATAATATATAAATACTTTCGAAATCATAACCTTCCTGCATATCCGCAATTTTTACATCTGTGATCTTAATATTTGCCATATCTTCTCCTTTTCTTTAAGGACACCGTCATCGTTGAGCATATCAACGTTTTTCTTATTATATATGACTTTTGCAGGTTTTTCACCTATTATAACTATATCATTACCGATATAAAGAGCCTCATCGATATCATGCGTCACATAAACGACCGTCCTTTTATCTTCCTTCCATAGTTGCATGAATCTTTCCACTATATCGTTTTTCTGTGTAGGATCCAAACCTTTGAACGGTTCATCCATAAGCAGTATATCTGATTTTTCTAAAAAAGCTCTTGCTATTGATACCCTCTGAGCCATTCCCCCGCTTAATTCTGAAGGATAAGACGCCGTATATGCTTCCATATCTACCATTTTCAGGCATTTCATTATCGCATTGTCATCTTTTTTGTGCATCACGAATTCAAGGTTTCTGTAAACATCATACCAGCTTATAAGTCTTGACTCCTGAAATATATATGAAAATGACTTATCCCTGAAATCAGTAACATCCCCTTTGTATTCATCGATCAGCGAGGACAGGATATTCAGCAGAGTCGTTTTTCCTGATCCTGACTTTCCCAGAATACACGTTATCAGATGCTCTTCTATTCCAAGAGAAAAGTCTTTCAGTACTTCGTTATCGCCATATGATTTAGTTAAATTCTTTATGCTTAGCATGTTTCCGGCTTTCTTTTATTATCAGTTTAAACAATTGCTCTGAGAGAAAACTGAGCAAGAGTATTACAAATGTCCATGCATATACATCAGTCGTTTCTAGATTTACTTTCGCCTGCAGCAGTTTTGTACCTATACCATATTTAGGGTTAGCAAAGACTTCGGCAGCAACGGCGACCCTGAATGAAAGACCTAAAGATGTATTCATCCCTGAATAAAGAAACGGTTTGACAGATCCGAAATATATCCCTTTGAATGTGTTAAAAAAACTGACCTTGTATATCTTCGACATTTCCAGAAGTTTTCTGTCGGTGCTCCTGATGCCTTTTACAACACTATCGTAAATAGGTGGGAAGCACATAATGATATTCACTACAAATGGCGCAAGATTATAGCTGAACCATATGATTGTAAGTATTATAAAACTCATTACCGGCGTGGATCTTACCACAGTTATAAATGGCGAGATCAATATCTCGGCTTTTTCATTCAGTCCTGCTATAATGCCTAATATAAATGCAGCGACCGCTGCTACAAGAAATCCAACGATTATTCTGATCATTGTAAATATAACAGAAGTATAAAAGACCTTATCAGACATAAGCTGGATAAGCGCTTTCAATGTAGAATATGGAGATGGCACATACAGTTCCCTGTTTACTAAAAGTGATACAAGATACCAGATCAGTATCCACAGTATCACAGCAGTAAACTTCCACAGTTTCTTTTTCATCAATGAATTACTCTTAGTTCTTATGCTTTTTTCTTGTCAGCTGCAAATATCCCGTCATCGATCTGGATTTCCTCAGGCGGAGTAAGAAGCACATCAGGATTCTGGAGAAGTTTTGAGAATAAACGCATGCTAGATGCATAATAATACCCGTCGCATATCCTTTCATCGACAACAACTTTCAGACTTATCATCTTCTTTTTTATAAGCTGCTCGCCATCTTCCGATCCGATATACTGGACTTCTTTCTTACCCATTGCCACAAAAATCGATACTGTTCCGAAATTATACAGATGATGATATACAGACTTGATACCCAGCGAACCTATATTCGTAATATAACCGCTGCAGTGAAAAGGTGAAATTTTAATTATGGATTTTGGAAGTATGCCAACCCTATCCATCCACATCAGAAAATTAACAACAAATTTAAGTAAAAAGGTCGGCGTATGTCCGATGATCTTTGCTGTTCTGTCAGTGTCGTTTTCCGAACCGGTTTCCTTATTTGCATTCACTTCCCTATTAAGAACATCCACTACATCCTTCAGTGTTGACTCAGGAGCAAATACCGGTTTTATATTTGTTTCCTCGCCTTCATCTGTCATGTTGCGTTTAATAGCCATCGAAATCGATATATTATTCCTGGCATATGTCTTACTGCCGCAGACAAACCTGTTAAGCCTTGGTCTGGTGGCAAACAACCTCACCATACTTGATATGATAACATGATAAAGTTTTAATCCCGGTATCTCATCCTGATGTTTTTTTACAAATGATTCAAGTACCTCGATATCAACTGAATCTTCAAAAAAAACCTGGCTGTCATCCCTTGTTTTCATGATATAAGGGATCAATGTAAAGAAAACATCTACATTTCTCAGCCTGTAACCGTCGGATCTATCTCCAAACCTTCTTTTCATAAATATCCCTTCTTAAATGATCTGGAGTTAATTTTATCATAAATCTACATTTAGACAACATCATTTTGCATAATTATAAATCTTGACAAGGACGGCTTTAATAAATAAAATCAAATGAACAATTACGTATGGGATATTATGAATGCTTTTCAAACTATCTCTATAGGAGAAATCATATGATAAAAGTTGTGAAATTCGGCGGTTCCAGTTTAGCTGATGCCGAACAGGTAAAGAAAGTCGTGAAAATAGTAACCTCTGATCCTGCAAGGAAATTTGTTGTAGTTTCTGCACCCGGAAAGAGAAATAAAAGTGATATCAAAGTCACTGATATGCTGATAGATCTGGCCAAAAATGCCTTAAGCGGTAAGGACGCACACAGAGCATATGAGGATATTATAAGCAGATACGGTTCGATTGCGCATGATCTAGGTATGAACGGTGAAATAATAGACACTATATCAAAAGATATCAGATCCCGTGTGGATTCCGATAAATCAAATAAAGATAAATATATGGATAATATGAAAGCGGCTGGCGAAGATAACTGCGCTAAGCTCGTTGCAGCATACATGTATCATGAGGGGTATGATGCGCATTATGTTAATCCCAGGGATGTAGGGCTTCTTTTGACATCCGAATACGGAAATGCGCAGGTACTTAAAATATCATATACAAACCTTAAGAAGCTCAACAGTTATAAAGGGATCGTCATATTTCCCGGATTCTTCGGATATTCGGAACAGGGTGACGTCGTAACTCTGCCAAGAGGCGGTTCCGATGTTACAGGATCAATACTCGCAGCAGCTCTTGACTGCGACTTGTACGAGAACTTTACTGATGTCGATTACATTTATACCGTGAATCCAAATATCGTTAAGGATCCCCTTCCTATCGATCATCTGACATTCAAGGAAATGCGCGAGCTTTCATATGCCGGTTTCAGTGTTTTCCACGAGGAAGCTCTAAGTCCTGTTTATTACAAGTTCACCCATGTTAATATCAAAAATACAAATAACCCTGATGCTCCGGGAACCATGATACACCAACAGGTCAATGAGTCAAGAAAGCACGCTATTACAGGGATCAGCGGAGATAAGGGTTTTGCAAGCATTTATGTAAGGAAATATCTTATGAACAGAGAGATAGGATATGGCCGTAAGATCCTGCAAATACTCGAGGATGAGAATATCCCGTATGAACATACGCCTTCAGGGATCGATGATATATCCATCATTGTCCGTGCCCGTTATCTGTCTGATGAAATAGAACAAAGGATAATGAGCAGGATCAAAAACGAATTATCTGCAGAAGAAATATCCATAACGCATGATCAGGCTCTTGTAATGATAGTTGGAGAGAACTGCCTTAATGATTCAAGCACTCTGTGCGGATCATGTGAGGCGTTAAGCGACGCAGGGATAGTAGTAAAAATGATCAATCAGGGATCCTCAAAGATCAGTATCATGATAGGGATAGATGAAAAGGATTTCGAAAGTGCGATAAGGGTGCTTTATAATAAATTTTTCGTCGTTTAATAAATCCTAATAAAAAATACTAAATATAATGCAATGTATGCATGAGTATGCAACGCATCGTCATTATATATTACGGTATCAGTATTCTTAGGATCATTATCCGGTTTGCATTACAAACCGGTACCATTATAGTCATCCGTCTTCTCATGGAGTGAGGATCAGGTGTCTTCGACCGGTAAATTAAATCTATATGAATTTATTGATGTTCTTTGCATATCATCAGTTTATCAGTACTTTGGAGATAAGATATATGATACTTATTTTTATGAAAAGTTACATTTCTGATTTTAATAATAAGGATACTGATGTTTATCATATAACAGGAAATCCATTCTGAGGATTGGAAGGACGCAGCAAATCCATGAATGTTGAATTGGATAAAGTATATGATTACAACCGTCAGATACCTGATCATCAGAAGCTGCGCGGTATTATTTTCCGTGTCGAACCTTATCTCAGCGATGAATGGGATTCAGACAGGGATTATGTTATGAACAGATACTTCTATAACATGAAGAGAACAGTTATTACGGTATTCCAGAATCGCTTGTATCCTCTGTATGTGACGAAATCGCTGTAATGAATTATTACAGGAACCGTGAGATAACAAATATGGAAAATGTGGTTTCCCTGGTGAAAAATTATGGTAAAAAAATAACATGCATCATTGAAATGCAGGAACCTGTGAGTAATGATCTTACCGATGCAAACACATATATGAAGATCTGGCTTTCTCCTATCACTATTACAAACCGTTATTTAAATGCGTTTCGAAATTAAAAGCCACGATATTACCGCTCTATATTTACAAACCTGTGTTCCCTAAAAACCGGTCCGAACTGTATTGATCATTTTACAATATTGCCTTTTCTGTAATCGTTCCAGACATTTTCAAACCAGTTGTCTTCATTCGGTATCTCACGTACCTTTTCCCATGTGCATTCGACTTTATGGTCATCCTTTTTATATTCGACATTACATACAAAAGCCATGAGTTCACCGCTGTCAAGTGAAAACCGGAATATTTCAGGTAATCCCTCCATAGGCAAAATACCATTATTATCTCTTATAAGATATGATCCTCTTGATTTTCCGCCTTTATTTATATATTCTTTTATTGCACTGAGATACACATACTGAGTTATCAGTATATCCCTGTTTCTGAAGACATCAGCCAACTCATTACAGTCTGACGCGACAGTCAAATTTTCAAACGCTTTGAGTTCTTCTAAACTTGTATTTACAGCTTGCTCCACATCCTCTAATGATCGGATATGTGCACCTGCCTTCGTCATCATCTTCTGATATTGCGCTCTCTTGTACATAACGTTTGAAGGTTTATTCTTATTCATGATTTTATCTATCATAAACAGAAGTTTCTCTATCTCCTTCTGCCACATATCCGCCAGTTTATCAGCAGAAACAGGTCCATCCACGTAATTCTGCGATATATACTGAGCACACCTGAATGAAGATACCTGTGTTGAGTTCAATGCGCTTCCGCCCGGCCTGTATACGCCAAAAGTACCGTTGACCTCACCAACCGGGAATAAGTGCTTTATATTGCTTTCATACCAGATATTACCCATCAGTCCGCCGTTATTATGCTGCGCACAGACTGCAATTTCCAGATTTTCTTTATACAGATCTATCCCATTTGAAAGATACAGATCTATTGCCGGTCTGTTCATATATTCCAGACGTTCTATAGGTGTTTTTAATAAAGCATTGGAATTTTTAAGATAGCTATATGCTTCCTGCCCCAGTATTGAAAAATCAAAACTTTTGGGATTGGATCTGAAATCCATGAACACCCTTCTGCCCTTATTTGACATTTCGTTAAAAACCAGTATGTCTATCAATGATGATCCGAAATTGTTTATTTTCCTCGGATCAAAAGGCCATTGATATCCTTTTAAAAATATGCAGTCGAACAGTTTTCCCTTATCCGTGAAATATTCGTCAAGGAATTCCTTTTCATCATTACCCTGCTGGTCGGTCGAAATGTACCTTGGGATGACCTGTTGGTATGTGCCGGAAAGATTCCATCTGAATTTCGTAGAAGCGATACCATATTGCGATTCAGTAAGATTTATACCTTTTGCTCCGCATTCAAAAGCCACCCCTGTAGACCCGGTATGGGATTTAGGGTATACGACTGTTTCATATATTCCGGCAGGTCCTCCTGTAGCATATATTATATTCGTACAGTTAAATATGGTGATACCGTGATTACTATCTTCAACTTTATTCCTGTTTATGGCCGCCAGTCCGTATACCCTGCTGTTTTTTGTCAACATCCCTATAACATAGTATCCGTCGAATATCTGTATCCCCTTCTGTTTTACCTGGATCTCCAGTTTCTCAGTCATGAATTTGGACGTGAGGGGACCTGCTGAAGTAGCTCTTTGTCTGGGATCATGATCAGTTTTATATCCTATATATTCGCCATATCTGTTATGCGGAAAAGGAACGCCGATGGAAGCAAGCTTATAGAAACCCTTTGCAGAAAGAGCGGCTTCCGTCAGAGCTATATCGCCATGCATCGATCCTCCGTTAAAAAGCGTTTTTGCCATTTCGTGTACCGAATCAGCTCCGTCTCCTGCAAGTGTAAGTTTATAATATGTCTGCTTGTCCGAACCTGTATTCCTTGAAGTACCCATTGTGAGGCCTTCTGTGACTATGCATATATCCTTTTGCCCAAGACTGTATAAGCTGTCTGCGGCATTAAATCCTGCAGCACCTGTACCGACTATAACCGTATTGACGCTAACACAGTCAAAACTGGATCCGCTGATCTTTATAACGCTTTTATCCATTTCTGTTTATAACCTCTGGATGTGAAATCCACCGTCTACGTTTATAACATCACCTGTCGAATAAGCAAATTTACCTGACACAAATGCTGAAACCACATTTGCTATGTCTTCCGGATATCCCCATCTCTTTATAGGACATAAACCTTCGGCTATAAGTTTGTCATATTTTACTCTTACTACCTCTGTCATAGGTGTAAATATTATGCCTGGACGTATCTCATAAACGTTTATCGGATACTGTGCAAGTCTGTCTGCAAATAACTTTGTTATCATGCTGACACCTGCTTTGGAAATGCAGTATTCTCCTCTTGAAGTAGAACTGGTATATGCTGACATCGAGCTTATATTAACTATTTTCGCACTGTAATCATTGAGTGTATGACCCAGCATGATCATCTTATTTGCAACAAGCTGAGTCAGGAAGAAAGTCCCTCTGACATTGATGTTCATTACAAAATCAAAACTCTCTTCAGTTGTTTCCAGTATATCCATTCTGACTTTCGGGCCTACCCCGGCATTATTGACTAATACATCGATCCTGCCAAAATGAGACATCACCGCATCAACGAATGATAGCCTGTTATCTGACTTCGACAGATCACCCTGGTAATAAAAAACATCGGCTCCTGCGTCGCGTACTCTTTTGACATTATCAACAACATCCGCTTCTCCAAATACATCCAATATAGCTATATCATAATCTTCTTTTGCAAGCTGAAATGCAATTCCATTGCCTATACCTCTTGCAGCTCCTGTTACGATCGCAACTCTCTTATCCATGATAACCTCCATTTGATACTGATTTATATTATAACAATTTTATTCAGATAATTTCATATATAAAGGCATATATGTTTCCTTGTCTCTTATTGCACATCCCGGCGTGCTTCCTGCCCGCATCAGCTCTACACATTTTCCACATGTTATACAACACTTTTTCTGGTCCATCTCACCTTTATCCAAAATATCATTTATGCAGTCAGGATATGAAAGCGCCTGCCTGCCGAATCCGATTATATCAGCCATTCCATTTTCTTTTACATATGCTGCGGCATACGGAGCATAATTACGCAGCCATGTGTACCCTGTTCCCATTATTACCATTTCCGGGATGCCTTTCTTGATTTGAGCAGCTCCGTTGATCAGCCTTGCCACTCCTTCAAGAGGATGTTCGACCGGTATGTATTCGCCCGTATCAAAAGGCCTGTTGATGTGAGGATTATAGTATGGCGTACCCATTGTCACATTTATGATCTTTACACCTTTTTCATAAAGTATTTTTGCCAGTTCGATGGGTTCTTTGAAGTCCGGCACCATATAATTCATCCTTTCTACGCCGAATCCGTAAGGATAAGGGATAGAATCGAATATATTCATTCTGGTACCAATTATGAATGAAGGATCATTTACCTGATCACGTATTTTATCGACACAGTTGCATATGAATCTTGTCCTGCCTTTAAAATCACCTCCGTACCTGCCTTCACGCGTAAAAGCTGACAGAAGGCCTGAATTCAGATATCTGTGGCATGCCTTCATATCCACGCCGTCAAATCCCGCCTTATATGCCAGTTCTGCGGAAGCAGCAAAATCATCCTCTAATTTCTCTAATTCATCATCAGATATCACATTAAGCTTCTGCAACCTCTGATGTCTATCCAGAATATCATTCTTACATTCTAAGACAGGTTCAGGTTTCCCCGAAGGTTTGGAAAATCTGCCTGAATGTGTCAGCTGCATTATTACTACCGGTGATCCTCCTGAGGAATTTCTCTCTATATCTTCTCTTATGGAACTGAATGAACCTACATTCCCATTATCCATGAACAGCTGATGAGGGTTAGCCTTACCTTTTATATCCACTGCCGTAGCTTCAAACCAGATCAGTCCTGCACCACCAGACGAAAACCTTTCATATCTTCTTTTTGTCAGTTCACCGGGTATTCCGTCAGTACCTCCGTCGCATCCTTCCATCGGATGGATACCCAATGAATTCTTAACGATCACATTCCCTATTCTGACCGGTCTTTTCAGAACATCGATGTTTTCACTGAATCCAAGAGAAATATCGCTTTTATGGCAAAAATCCTCTATTTCGCTTTTTGATTTAAAATTGAATTTTGAAAATTCCATATCCACATCCTTTATATTATATGATTTATTTTACTGTAAGCGGGAGTATAAAACAATATTTGATGAATCATACTTTCCATTTACTTATTTAATGAAGCAATGAATCTTTTACACTTTGATATGCCCTTTTCCCTGTTTCGGGTTGATATCCCGATGTCTTCCAGTATCTGAACTGCTTTATTATACAGGTTCTCATTTATCTCCCACTCCAGTTCATAATCGACTTCACCGTTATACGTACTCATGTCGATTTCCGCATCCGGCATTTCATCATGAAGCATCACATTACCTCTTAATGTTTCAAGCATTCCAAGATATATGGGTTCACAATGTCCGCAGGTAGTAGTGTTAATATAATTTGTCAGTACATGAGGATCATTTCTTATACACAAATAATCCGATTCACTTAAATCATAGGAATATTCGATCTTATTTTTTACACCTTCAAGCTTCAGGTCCCTTGCATCCTTCTTATACTGAAGAAAGTATTTTGTACCTATGATCCTGATCCTTACGGTCAGATCATCATTTATTCTGTAGTAATGATTTACCTGTTTATAAATCTCATGCGCTTTTGCGAACAGCCGTTCGCACTCCTGTTTTGTGATCATTACTTTTATTTCTGTTTCATTCTTAACACTGTACTTGACCATTTTTACCTTCCGCTGTAAAACCCATTAAAACATATATAACGAGCATTATAACAGATTGATATCTATATTTGTGTTCGTTTCAAAAAAATGTATCACTTTTCTGATGATTTTAATACCTAAGATCTGCTCAGCCGCCTTGGCATATATGTCCATCTGCCCTACATATTTTAACGCATGTTCCATTTCATTACCGGCTTTGACCTTATCTGTTTTATAATCTATGATTATTCCCTCATTACCCTTCACGCAAAGGCAGTCTATCACTCCCTGGATCAGTATTCTGTGATTACTGGTCAATTTATCAGCAAACATATATGGGATATCACTTGTGTTTACAGGTATGAAAAATACCTTTTCCTGATAAACTTCATCAGCCTGGATGATATCATTGAATACCGGTGTCTCTACAAATGATCTTATACAGCCCATATGATATTTATCCTGTATATTTGCTTCTAAATAGTCCATATAGGATCTGTTGCACAGCTTTTTAAGTTCCACTGATGCCATTATCTTATGCATCATAGTTCCCTTGGCAGCGGCTGATCTCTTGCTGCCTGTATCCAGGAACAGCGGTTTTTTTATCAGCTCGCTGTTGTATGTGTTCTGAAACTCATCATAATCATAGTTCTTATTTTTATATTTCACGATTTCTGTAGCTGACCATTTTCTGTTCAATAACACTTCTTCCCTGTAACCATACTCATAACCTAACCTTTCCATGACATGTGAATAATATCCGGGATCAGATCTCATCATATCTTCTTTAGCTTCATCCTGACTGTGTATCGAACCGATGATATCTGCGCATTCTGTTGCGGATATATTTCTTACAGAATTTGCATTCACATTTGGCAGTATCCAATCAAAGTAACAGCATCCGCCATTCATATTGCCAGAAGGTTCAGCCTTTGTGACTCCTGTAATTATAAGCTTTTCTTTGGCTCTGGTCAGAGCGACATATAAGATCCTCATTTCTTCGGATATGCTTTGTTGTTTTATCCTTAATGCTATGGCATTTTTCGACATGCTTTTGTGATAAATACACTTATCATCGTCTATATACTCACATCCGATACCCAATTCCCTCTCAATAAGCAATCTTTCCTTTGAATCAGCCATATTGAATTTTCTAAAGCACCCTGATAGTATGACTACAGGAAATTCAAGACCTTTGCTTTTATGTATGCTCATGATCTTTACGGCATCTTTATCGGCGGAATTCAGCTTATCAGTGATCACATCGATATCTGTTTCCTTTCTGCTGTTTATGAAAGCAACGAAATCGAATAATGATGTCATTCCTTTTTTTACGAATTCTACTGATAATTCGTAAAATTTCTTAAGAAGAGCCTGATTTTCTGATCTGTAAAATATCCCTGTCTTTGTCATTACATAAAATACTATGCTGTCAGCGGTATTATCTTTTGCATATCTGTTCAGGTCATCCATGTCATCAATAAAGAACTTTATCTTATTTTCAAGTTCTACGATCCCCTTATATTTTCTTACATCATTAATAAGATGATCCTTGCTGCATTTGATCAATGTGATTTCCCTATCGTTAAATCCATATATAAGGTTTTTCATTATCTGGGCTACATATATATCCTGATACGGATTATCGATCACGATCAATACCGCATAAATGTCCAGGATATCTTTCTCTTTAAAGAAATTGATATTCTGGTCGGAATAGCATTCTATACCGCATTTGTTAAAGATTTTTGTGAATATCTGTCCGGAACTTTTAACCGCTCTTTGAAGCACAGTGATATCACTATACATCAGTTTTCTCTTTTCACCGGTAGTCCGGTCAAATATAAGCAATCCGCTGTTTTTCAGTTCCTTTATCCTGTTCGCGACTGCATATGCTTCAGCTTCAGTACTTTTGATCTCTTTTGGGAAAATAGTTGCGTCATACTCCACGGTAAGTATTTCTGTGTCATAAGACGTGACGTCGGACGTTACTTCAGGCGATAAGTCTGTATCAGGCTGGAACATATATTCTGCCCCATAATTAAGTTTTTCCTCATCGTTATAATCTATCTCACCTACTTTACTTGACATGATCCTGGTAAAGAGAGAATTAACGAAATCCAGTATACCGTTCCTGCTTCGAAAATTCGTTGACAGGTGCAGTTTTTCACCCTTGGAATTATCATTTGCAAATACTTCACTTTTTTCTATAAAGAGTTTTGGCTGAGCATTTCTGAACCTGTATATGCTCTGTTTTATATCACCTACGGCAAACACATTATTCATATTACTTATACTGTTAATGATAGCTTCCTGCATATAATTGAAATCCTGATATTCATCTATCATTATTTCCTTAAATTTCTTTCTGTACTCTGCGTTTGCACCGGCTTTTAGGCAGAAAAGCGCCATGTGCTCCATGTCATTGTAGTCTACCAGACCTCTTCTCTTCTTTACATCACTGTATTTTCTGTCAGTTTCTATGACGACATCTACAAACTCTTTTATAACAGGCAGCATATAGACGCTGTCATCTATTATCTGCTCCGATCTGTCATAGAATTGTTCGGAAGCCTTTTTGATAGTTTTTTTTGTATTATCCCTTATGCCCTTGATCCTGTTAACGATATCTTCATCAAAATCTTTCTTCTTCCTGGGTAATGCTGCAAAGCTTGCACAATGGATATATTCATAACAAGCATCCCAATCGTTCTGCGATAACAGCTGCAGCATATCCAGAACCATATCCTTATCTATCATAAGAGCACCATAATAATGCTCTCCTTCGTTGATATCCTGTATCGATGCCAGAAGATCATCTATGTTATCTGATGCTTCTTTGCATATATCCTTCAGATAATTAAATATAGCTTTCCCGTGATCTGTATTACATATATTTTTACCTGTCATATCTGTCTTTTCTGCATTATTGATCAGCCATTCTTCAAAATCGGGATAGCTTTTAACTGTTCTCAATACAGAAAGTATCAGCGATCCAAGAGTATCA
>Ga0172381_10001773_pt1 | contig 24656 bp, 27 predicted proteins | sample Leawel6488metaG_FD_119754 | JGI IMG/M metagenome (GOLD analysis project Ga0172381, IMG submission 119754) | Leachate microbial communities from a municipal landfill in Southern Ontario, Canada - Leachate well 64-88 metaG | ecosystem: Engineered > Solid waste > Landfill > Unclassified | place... | reverse complement strand
TCCCGAGCAACCATGCGGGGTTAGAATAAAATATAGTTCGGATGCCATTGATAGATAATTATTATCTATTGCGCTTGTATGGTTACCTACCACCAATATAAGCGCACCACCCCCATCACTGCTCCTCGGCAGTGACGACTGAATGAATCGCTTAGGCGATTGTTTGGTCATCATTGCCGAGAAAATTATTTAACAGCCAATTAGATTGATAATTAACATAGTATCTTTAGAAAAGGCTATGTTAAGCCAATAATTGATCGGTTAATCATAAGACTATTTATCAAGTAGTGTTTTATTATTTAACAGTTGACAAGTAGCCTGTAAGTTGTATACTTCCATTATAAATGCTCAGAGATCATATTTTATAAGCTCACAAAGCGTTTATAGCCAGATACAAAGACCCGCCCTTACCGTGTGAAACGATAGGGCGGATTTTTAGTATTGACAAATCTGTAGAATAGGATATCTTGGTGAGTATATGGAAATCTTCATTATCGCGCTTCTTTGCGCATTTCTACATTTTATTCTTGAACCTCTTGAGATTGGTTTACAGAAGTAGCTTTACGGATAAGCTGATAGAACTCTGGTCTATCAACAATTTTTGATATCTGCTTAGCCGTCTGTCCGCTTAATGTTTTAGCGGCCGTTGAGGTCAGACCTCGTTTAATCAATACTCCAGCAATAGCATTTTTGAAAAATGCCTCGGGATTATCCATTACATTTCCTCCAGTACTACCAGCCATTGAGGCGGCGATCACATCGGTTAGATATCCGCTATAAGCACCCTTTTTCGTCATTCTTCCTTTAGCCTCTAATAGTGGGGCTAGTTGTTTGTTAATATCTTCATAACCATCAACATTCTTTTGAAGAAATCCATTAAGTTCTCCATATATTTTCTTTTCAGCAAAAGCCTGTGCGCGAATAGGTGTACCAAGTGTTTTGTCCCATACCTTTTTTAGACCTAATCCTATTTCTTGTTTAAGTTTCTGTTGTTCAGGAGCTGTCAACATTTTACCACTATATAGATCTTGATACTTACCAAGCGTTTCATCCACAACGACACGAGCTTCATTTAGATCAATAGGAGACAAAGCTAGAGCCTGTGACATTTCTTTCTCACTGAATGAAGCTTTTACATCTTTAACAATATCATCAATAGATCTTTCAGCATTACTTTGTCCTACAGCTGATTCAAGACGAGACCCAAGCGTATTTATCTTTGTTCCTAGTTTTTTAAGAAGACTCTTTCTATTGAGACTGACTCCAGTTTCTGATACTGCTTTTCCTGTCTCTAATCCTTTTCCAATATCTCTTGCACGCTCCGTTATTGTTGTAGGAATAGTCATTGAATAAAAAGCATCGCCGATTTTTGAGAGACCTTTAGATAATGCCTTTCCTGCTACTCCACCAACAGCAGAAAAAGCACCAGCTTTTGACATTTCTTCTGTATCTCCGCCACTTTGAAGTGTTGTTACGCCAATATCAGAAGTGATTTGTGGGATAAGCTTAGTCGCACCTTTAACGAGCTTATTTCCTTTTGTCACAGCTTCTACTGCTTTAGTAGCCTTTCCTACCCCTCCAGCAGGGACAAAAAATTCTCCGATCTGTTCTGCTGTAAATCCAATACTTTCAGCCGTATTTTGAGGTTTTAATTCGTTCTCTTTCATTGACTCAACCATTCGTGTTGTTCCTTCAACATCTTGCGCTCCAACAAGTTTTCCTAATGTGCGTGTTCCCAATTCTCCAGTAGAAACAACAGTAGAACCTAATCCTTTTAATGCACCTGTTGCTAAACTTTTTGCTGTCTTACCAACACTACCTAAAAAACTCATAAATCCACTTCCCGATTGAGGCTCTGGAGTCTGCTTTACAGTAGGCACTTCATTAGCTTGCCAAGAAGGTGCAGTACCTTCCTGTTCAAGACGCTGTTTCATTTCTTCCATTGATAAAGGCATATTTAAAATATCATTGCTTTAGAAGGAGTACCTATCTCATTCCACTGTTTACCATCCCACTTTAATTGCGATCCATCTTTTAATGTTTGAATAGTTCCAGTGGATACGTTGTCTTCACCTGTGAATTGAATGTCAAAGATAACATCTTTTGGATCAAGTTTACGCTTCTTCGCAAGATCTTCGTATTGAGTGATAGTCGGCTTGATTTGCTTATATCTTGAATCATAGATTGTTTCAGCCTTTCCAATAAAATCTTTTCTTTGATCACCTGTCAATCGTTCTCCGTTTCTCGCTCTGTTCCAAATGTTTTGAACCTTATCAGGAACACCCGCCGCATTTTGAGCATTTGCAAATTCTGTTTCTCGCACAACTGAATTAGGATCAAGAAGTTTCATGTAGGAGAAGATGAGCGAAAGGTCACCTGCGGCAGAATCATCTTTTGCAACACTCTTAATTTGCGCGTATGAATCTCGTACGGTCTTAAACTCCTTTACTTCTGCAAGACCCGTAAACTCTTTACGGAGACTATCGGCTTGCGCCGTAGTATCTGTTTCAGTTGGTTTTGGCATTTTTCCAAAAGCCCCACTTCTCTTTGTACCATAAGCGACACCAAGCTTTTCAGCTTCTGCAACAGTAAGCAATTCATCATTTTCCATCGTTTGCGTCCCAAACTCTCCAGCCAGACTATCCATAGGCGTTTCCGCTTGTGCGTCCGTACCATTCTGCAAAATAGGGTGAATCTGCCCAGTGCGACCGAAGCCCTGAATCTGTTCAACAGGAACCGTACGATAGCCAATCTTACCTTTTGTAGGATAGTTCGATTCCATTGTTTCCACGTACTGTTTTCCGTCCTCTTCGTAATAGTCAAGAACCATGCCAGTATGCCCAGTCCATGTGCCAAGTTTTTGAACAAAGAAATCCCCGTACTGTGGTGGGTTATCTGAACCTGCTTTAATATACGGGTCTGTCTTTGCCATCTTTGATTCGTATGTATCTGCTAATCCAGCCCCAGTACAGTCATTCACAAAGGCTCCGCATTGTGTCCTATTTGCACCGAATGGGGATACTGAACCTGCAGGGATCGTCTTCTTTGCGTCTACCTGACCCTGTGAAGGTGTCATGCGAACAGTCTCTCCCGTATTCTTGTTTACGCGGAAAAGACCAGTCTTTCCTTCCTTAATATCCCAACCTTCTTGACCGAAGAAACCCACAGAAGTCGTATCTACTTCTCCTGTTTTTTTGTTTACACGATTAAAAAACATTTCACCCGTTATGTTATTTTTCTCAAAAGCTGTTTGATATCCGCTTTCATCGTAGCCTTGATATGTATAGGTATTATCTCCAATCGTAATAGGAACCGCCGCACCTACCTTGTCCGCAAGATCAAGATACTTTTCCATTGATTCCCTACGCTTTGTAATAATTTCTTCCTGCTTAGATACGATATCAAGTTCACCTTTTGCATAATCCTGTTCTCCCTTCGCATAGTCTTGCTCACCTTTTGCGAAAGCTTGTCCAGCCTTATCAAGCGCGATACTCGATTCTACCTGTGCGATATTGTAGATATTCCGTGCGTCCTCCGTATCAATTCCATACGTTCCTGCGATGATCTCAAATTGACTATCCGTGATCTCCGTACCTGCTTTTGCATAATCTCCGATTACTTTCGATGCAGACGTACGTCGATCCTCGCCAATTTTGATGGCTTTTTCCTCGTACGTCTGCATCTTGGTTGCAATGTCCTGTGTTTGCTCTAATTCGTCAAGATAATCTTGTTTTGCACTCGCAATCATCTTCTGCTGTTCAGTGAATGATCGGATATTCCCAGCCTGTAATTCATTTAAAGCCGTATCAATGTTTTTCTGAACAGCGTCTTGAAAATCCTTTCGCTGACGCGCCAAAGCTTGATCTGTCTTTGCGGTAATTGATTCTTCCGCTAAACCCGCGCCGGTACGTCCGCTTCGGAACTCCGAAGCCTGCGTACTCGCCTTCGCCTGTTTTTGTGATTCGACTAATGCCTCACGCTGTGTTTTGTATTTCTCATCCACTGCATTGACACTAGCTCCACGAGATACAGCCATTCCAAGACCTTGCGTCGTATCGGCTCCACCTTTTACACCTTCGATATAACCTTTTGCATTTGGATCAGCTTCTAAATCTTGAACATTAAATGTAAAATCACTTGCACTCGCCTGACCGTTTGATCCTGTTGGCTTTCCGGCAATGTATTGTCCACCTCCTAGATTTGTGTACTTCCCTGATGTATTTAAAAACGACTGAATCTCACTCACTTGACCAGCGAGATTGTTTTGATTCTCTGCAACGAAATCATTTGCGTCTTGAGAAGTCAAAACGCCTGAGTTTTCAGGTTCAGGAATATTCAGCTCTGCTGGCTTGGTTGCGTTTTCTTGTTCTGTGGTTTGGGTGATAGCCATATTATGAGGTCATTTTTCGTGTTCGTGCGATATTTTTGATAACGTCTTTGATACGGTAGCCAAATCTCACAAGCTCAAAATCGTTACCGTCTATATCGCCAGAAAGCTGTAATGAGACATTATAAAACTTTGTCGCATGGGGGAGTTCAAGGAAAAAGCGATACAGGCTTAAATCTTCATTTTCAGGGTTTGATCCGAACTTTTGAGAACCGAATGGAGAAGCTCCAAGAGGGTTAAAAAACGCATTGGAGAAACGGTAGTCCGTCATTGCGCCCGTAATGGTCGTTTCGTAGGTTCCTGTAACCCCATTTTCGTCATAGAGAATCGAAACAGTCAGACTTGTATTTTCTTTCATCCGAATAACGAGGCAAGCCATATCCATAACCTTCCACAATTCAGGGTATCCGAAATGTTCTGACCATGTGCGGACTGTCGCTATGAAACCCGTCCCGTCATCTGTTTTATCGTCAGGTGTGATCTTGTATGAATTGGAATTGACTGATGAATGGAAGTGGATCTCCGTTTCTCCAAGGCTGTTGATAATTGCTGTGAAGTCTGAAACAGACCAACCCACGGTAGGTGTATCCCATTGAATCGGTAGTGTGCGCCCTACGCGATCAAATGTCTGTCGTGTCATGTCTCCCACGATCAGCGTATCATTCGCGGAAGCATTAGAAGAACTCTTAAAGGCATAAAGAAGCGTGTTATTCACGCAAATACCCACAGCCTCTCTGTGATCTCCTGCGTCAAACATTGGTTGGATCGGATCACTCAAAACAAGATACTGAGGTTCATTATTGTCTGTAATACCTGTAAGAAGGATCAAACGCTTGTCTGAAGTCACGAATACAACACCATACGGCGTGGCGAATGTGCTTTTCTTATTCATTGCTCCCAGCGTCGTACCTTTATCATCAGCAGGCACGAGTGTCTGATAGAAAGGTACGTCGATCCGATCCCCTGTCTGAATAAAGGATAGAACCTTAATAACCCGTTGCTTAAAGCAAAGGATAGCCTTATTTAATCGGGCATATGCCGTAATCCCTCCACCACCCTCTACAGGCTTGGTATTTGCGTATCCGTCTGTCCCCGTACCAGGGCTAGATATATCATCTGGATTATCTAGCTTGGAATACCACCAAAGATTCTTTTTTGCGTCATCGCGGAAGTGTAACCGCCCATCATGGGCAAAGATCACGCTAGACTTCACGCTAGAAAGCCCAGAAACGGCTCTAGGAGCCTGTACAAGTAAATCTCCAGCAGTTATGCCAGTTGTGTCCGAAATGCCCGTAATGGTCGTCGTAGCGTCTCCTCCCGTGTATTCGTAATCCACTCCATTTACCCGAACCTCCCGAGTTCCTGTTGAGTAGAAACCCAAAGCGGTAAAGCTGGACGATCCTGTGATTGTGATTGTGTTAGCCGTGATAGATAGAACGGTCGCATGCGCTCCATTGAATTGATAAAACCCGTCCGTTCCATTCCCATAGAAAACATGATTTGTCGCGTCTGCTGTTTCATCCATGACTCCGTAGTCCCATTCTACGTTTGCCGTAAGACCAGAAGTAAGCGATAACCAATCCGTCGAAGTCCCGACAAGCCAATAGTAAATAGACCCGTCCGCTAGTATCTTGATCTCGTATTGATCGCCGTCGCGTGTCTCGTAGACGAAGGCACGCATGACTTTGTTCGTGTCCGTGTTCTCTGTACCAATCACCTCTCGTCCTTCGCGTAGCGTTGGAAGCCCTAATTTACGTAATTTGACATTCTGTCCAATCGGAAACGCCCCTTTCATTTGGGTTACGTCTTCTCGATTCTCATATCCACGGAAACGACCGCTTGTGAGAGAATCAGGAAACCAAACCCAGCCGTCGGATTTATCCTGCGTTTTGATCGGTGGCTTTACGAGTGGAGTATTCATGTTTAGAAGCGTTTAGAACTGCGATACCATGTCGTCTGCCGGAGCATAGACTGTTTCGGAAACTTACTTTTGATCCCTGACTCATATGTCACAAGCTCACGGGCGAAGTAGTTTGCTAGTCCATCATCTTTCAACCGAACCGCCGCCAAAATCTCTAAAGCCTTGTATTCAATAGCCCCTTCGGATGTTGGAGGGAGGATTAAAGTATCTTCCGTATAATCAACTAAAGCCTTATACGTTCCATCATTATCCTTGACGACTGCGTTTGTGTAGTACGGTAACTCGTAGTACTTTCCACGAGTGAGGAAAATGGAGTCAATGCGATACGTCCCGTCTGCGTCTGTTGTGCCGTGATTAACTACAATCTGTATCCAATCAATCGTGCTTAAATCTACACTTCCTTCAAGAAGAAGTGTATCTCCGTCCTCGGTAGTGATCGTATCTCCGTCTTGTGTTAGGAGTGCCATTTGTTCAAAGGCGGCTCCAATCTTACCCCATCCACCCGTGATCGCATTTCCACGGAAACGTGCGGTCTTTGTCCATTGATAATAATTTGAAGCGTCGTTTCCAATACGGAAGACGACGGATGTAACGGTTGCGTCTGTTGGCACATCGAGATCAAAGAAACCTCGTGTAGTAGACTCATTGTACGTACCAGAAATATCTACAGCTTCTTCAAGATCGAATGTAACTGTCGTTGCACCTGTTACGGGTGTAACGCCGAAAGAAATCGAATATCCACCTGATATTGACACTCGATCATCAAGAACAAGATTTGATCCATCACCCGTTACCGCTACTCCTGTAAGCGAAGAACAGGAATGGAGCATTTGCTTTGTATCCGTGTCGTCTACCGCTACCAAGTACTGCGTCCCCCTGTCAAACTCAATCGCAAGCGACTTTTGATCCAAGTGCGTATAAATATCCCTCTCTCGATTCATGGAGAAGATCGGAGACACTTCCTCTGCTCCTGCTTTTCTCGGTGGGATTAGAGCCACGAAATCCGTCGGTAAAGAATACTCTCGAACGCTTGGATAGAGCGTAATACCAGTCACGCGCTTGCCCGTAGGGAGATCATATGTCTGCAAGAAGTAGTTGAGAGACCGATTCAATGCCCAATAGAAATCCCCAGTATCGGCTTCTTGTCCGACGCTGTTCAACTCTCTCTGCATGTCGTCTATGGCTGTTGATACGAGGATGGACATATTTATTTGAAGTGTAGGTATTCGTTGCTTACACCTGTTCCTAGGTTTGCAGATAACCCAGTAGCGTTTACCTTATAATGACTAATGCCAAGATAAGCACCTTCACCCGTTGGTAGGTTTGTAGCCGTTGAAGTTGTGATAGCCGTTGCACCATTTTTAATAAGAGTAAATGCGCACGTAGAAGTAGGAGAAAAATCAATACCCCACTCAAGAACATCTGTAGGAACGAGAGTTGTAAGAAGATACGAAGTTGTCGAGGCGGAACCATTCGTCGTATACGCATAAATATCACCCGTACCGGCACCAGTTGTTCTTATCTCAAATCCTGCATAATTAGCGATATATGAGAATTTCTTTGAAGTAAATGTAGACGTTCCGACACCGAAGTTAATACGTTCATTTGAATTGCTACCAAATGCGTTAGCTAACGTAACAACACCGCCAGCCAAAAATGATCTAGCAAAGCCATACTTAATGGTCGTCATTGGTCTAACGATAGACGTATACATAGCTGTAGCTCCATCTGCTATCGCATAAGTGGAAACGGCATCATACCCAGAATAGTAGTAAGAACCAGAAGAAACATCTGCAACCAGATTTCTTGATCCTGTTGTATATGTACTCGTAAATAGCGATCCTTTAGGATAAACATAATCCGTTAATGCCGTATTCAAGTATCCTAAAGATACCGCGTCCGCGTCTGCCGTAGGTGTCGCAACCTGTAATTTACCTGTCGTTGTTACGTTTCCATTAAAAGTATGCGTCCCACCCCATACGAAGTTATCCGATTCATCAATAGCAACATTCCCCAATGAGTCAATATAGAGTCCTTTTGTCGAAGATGTTTTAATGGATAACGCATAACTATTTCCCGTATCGAACCATAAGCCTGACGTGAGGGAAGAAAGACGAACGCCGAATGTTTCAGGAGCTGTGCCATTTGCGATAAGACCCATTGTACTTGAGACATTCGCCGAAGTCAGACCACCGGCTCCAACGCTATCTACATAGTATTTCGTCGCGTACTGATCGTTTGCGGTTGGAAGCGTTGTTGTAGTCGTTTGACGAGGAATCACGGCAAAGTACTTAGCTCCATCAATCCTTTGCGTACCGTCAATACTCACAAACTCCCCATAGACTTGCCCGACGTTCGAGATAATGAGCTTAGAACCTGCGGGGTGAACCTTTGCGAGTGTGGAAGACGCTGTGAGTCCTCCACCTTGGAAGTCAAGACCGCGAACACACCCCGTAAATGTTGATCCGCTTACGCCTGTACAGTATGAGACTTCTTCTCGCGTCCCTCCTGGTTCAAGCGTGAAGTAGATACGCGCCGTAGAAGATGGAGAAGTATTTGCGAATACGATCGCGTGTCCAGCTTTGTCATTGATACTCGCAACAGGGAATGTCGCGTCAGAAGCCGTCACGCGAGCTGTAAACGTGCTTTCATAGCCTGTGACTGGTGTATAACCAGCACCGAAGCCAATAGGATTAAGTAAAGCCAATAGAGAGGCTAGGATAATGCCACCTAATCCTAATAGTTTCTTATTGAAAGCCAAGAATGAAGCGATAGCACTAACCCAACCAGCATTGATTGGATGAGAAGGCTTTGAGAACTCAGGCGATAAAAACCCATATGCGCATACAATTTTATCGAATGGGATCACTTCTTCTTCCGATCCTTCCCACCAATTCCGTGCTTTACAAGCTAATCCATCTTCCGTCACGTCGTATACAGCCATGAAATGAGGGCCAACGCCTTTCCAATCACTCACACCAACGGCTAACGGAGAACGTTTAAGTGCGGTATAAATACCGTGCATTGAGAGGTCTGTAATACGCGTGTAGCCGTGTACTTTGAATTCTTCGGCTGACTGTTCCAATATCAAACTATCACTCGTCTCAGCCTCATCCCAAGCATTCTGTGAGGCAATACCGCGCTTACGTGCAGGCTCTAATACCTGTGAAGGCTTTGCACCGTTACTACCAATCTTAGCGATCATGGCTAGGTACTCATGTGCCAAATCTATGTTTCCTGACATGAACTGCTTGATCCATGTGATTGTCGCCGCAACACAAACAGGTCTATCCCCTTGATAGATTTGCGGGACAGCCGAAACATCACGTCCTAATGGGACGATTTTTTCTGTACGATCAGCCGATCCGAATAACTTTTCTTGTGTGTAGTCTTTCGGCTTTACGTGTTCGAGGATAAGTCCACCTTTCATAGTTAGATTTTTTCACCCTTGAAGTTGTGAATATCAACACCTTCAAGGTCTTTTTTAACGATTGTTATAATATCAAGCTTCTTTTGTCTTGCGAGTGTGTTAATAACCTCGCCGTTTGGCTCTGTGAACTTTAAGAGTTTCTTGCCCGCATAGAGAAATGAACCCCCGGGGGCTTCCGTAAGGATATAGACTTTGTTTTCTTGAAATGGATAGGACATATTTGGATTTTTAAGAGTGATTTTAGGCATAAGCGCACCCCAGATAGTTGTATTCCATGCGATTTTTTTAATCTGACCAATGTGCGTTTCTCGATTATCTTCGTATGTATCAAAGATCGTTAAGTAATTTCCATATGAGCCACCAACACACAGAACACCGTGATTAGGAGTACGAGAAGACACTTGATACACGCCATTTTTATACGTCCCATAGGCATAAATGCCGATTTGAACAGGGGCAAATTGTAGAGCCTCCCAAATGGTATAAGAATCATCAGGAATAAACTCGTAATTAAGATCGAATATGTCGTTAAATGCTTTTGCGCTTTTATCCGCATCATCGGGAATGTCCGTGTAGAAATTTGCACGGGATGTGATACCACTTAACGGCATTGATTCCTCCATCGCTAATCCATACTTACGCGCTGACTCCGCCACATTCTCAAATGTGTTTCCTTTTGTAGTCGTTCCTGATCGAATAGCTAAAAAACGATCAGAAAAGTTATATTCTCTATTTGTCGTACGTCTTAAAAACGTCTCACATCCATTTAAGAATGAAAAAGAGACACAGCCCATTGAATCGCCGTATAAAAAAGATTGCGGTTCAAATGTCGGTAAAAAATCAGTCCATTGTCTATCTTTTTGCAAGATTTCTTTATGAATACCAGAAATGCCCCCATATTGCCATGCGGTTACTGACGGGCGTGCATAAATAAATCCTCGGTTTATCATATCTATTCTGCCCTCATAAAAGAGCAGACAAGATACGACTACTTCATTTTCTTTTTGCCTTTCTTTTTACATGCCATGATAATCAGCTCCTTTCTACGCTTTTTTAATGAATGAGATAAAGAAATCTATAATGTATTTACCAATGAATGTAATAATCAATGAGAAGGCTGTGATAATGCCTATTGCTTTTGATTGATTGCTTTCAAGTGTCGTTGTTCTTTCGTTTATACACTCTAAATCTTCATCGTATTTACCTAAACGTGTGTGTATTTGCATAACACGTTCGTCTATTCTAACTAACAAGTCGTGGTCTCGCCCCTCCATATGATTTATTCACGACCTTTTAAGTATTCTCTTCCTGTGTTGATAAGCCACGTGAACACAGCGAGAGTAAGAGGCATGAAAGCGTCAGGAATACCGATAGCTCCTACAAGTTGCAGGATATTGTCTGACAGGTAGGTCAACAACGCACCTCCAACAAGGAGGAGTGCCGACATACCCATTTTCTTGAGAGTAATGGGGTCAAAACTCTTTTTAATCTGCGTATCTTCTTGTGGTATGTAGTTCATATAATTGTTTAGTTCCCCTCGTTTTACGGAGGGGCGAGAGTCTAATCATCCGTCGGATGAGTCATCCTGTAGTAAAGCATATACTCCCTACTCATTCTCATGTCGTCTTGATCTTCCTCAGGATCAGGAGGTGGGCATTTATCTGTTGGACGATTGTCGAGTGAAGGTACGGTTTTGTCGTAAGGTGCTGTAGACATGGTGAGTATCCTTCATGGAATCATGTTTGTATCTGTTGAGCATCCTACAAACATGTTTCCTATAGATTGCCAACCAGAACTGGTATCAACAGATTCAACACACGTATGACCACCAATTGAATCCGTAAATGTGTTTCCTACCACATTTACTCTCGTAGATGATACTTCTCCATAAACCGCGTTATACGTTGTTGATGCTGTACCCCAATTTCTAATCGTATTTCCTGTCACAACTGCATTATTTGTATTCTCAAACCAAATACCGTGACCAGCAGGAGAGAAAACACCATTACCAGTTATAGTTATTCCATCTCCATTATTATATAAGTACATTCCTGAACTTACAGTATAAAATATTTGATTCCCGCTTATCGTAACAGTCGAACTACCCCCTATTTCATATGCACGCCTTCCACTTCCGTAATGGGTGTTCCCTGTAATGCTAACTAAATTAGTTTGATAGATAAAAATGTCATTTAAAACACTGTGATCAAAAACATTACCGGAAATCGCTAAACCAGTAACATTTGCAAAAAATAAGTTATAGGATTGAATACCGATTCGATTTCCATAAAAAGTATTTCCTGTAATCGTCGTATTTATAATTCTCTGCGTTGATGTATTCGGTTCTAAATCAATAGCAGATGGCATTGTTGTAGTCGCCATTCTATTAAAAACATTTCCAAAAATAGATGTACTCGATGTATCAATTAAAGAAATAGCCTGACGATTTACATTACTACCATCAAAAAAATTACCAAATATTCTCGTATTTCTAGCAGGAAGCATTCCAGGAGAAAAGTTTGATCCGCTAGACAAATAGATACCGTCTCCATTCAAATTTTTAAATGTATTATTATAAATACTTACGTTATCAGTTCCAAAAAAAGAAATAGCATGAAGAAATTGGTTAAATGTCATTCCTTCAATACTATCATCCCAAGTAATATCGTGAATTTTTATATTAAAATTTCCTATGATACCGCCACTATACAGTTCATTCTTTATCATCGAACCACTTACGTTTGAATAGGCTCTTTTCAAAATCGTACCAGTCTCTCCTTTTAATTCCGTGTTATCATAGATAGTTAAGTTGTTTAAAATATCATACGTTCCTGATTTGATAAAAACACTTCCACCATTTTTTAAATGCACGTAATTTAGAGCCGATTGAATTTCGATGTTATCAGCAGTTCCATCCGTAGTGTATTTGCATCCAACAGCACATACTGTTACGTCTGATGTAGCGGGTAGATATGGAATTAATGCTGCCGCTAGTATAGCTAATAATGCACTACTTCCTGCAATGATTGTAACGAGTCCTTTAGCGAGATTAGAACCAGTTACTTTTTTTGTTGTCGGTGCCCCCGAATTATCTGTAGCGACAACATTATCGCCAGCTTCTAATTCTAGTTTTTCTGGCAATTCATTTATTGTTTTCGATGGCATATTTATTCACATGACGTGGTATTGCACGTCATAGTGCCGTTGAGAGTTTGGCAGTATGTGAACCCTCCGGAATCATTATCTGCAATAACAAGACAGCCTTTTCCATTTACTCTACCTATACGAATCGTTGATGTTCCGGAAGTTAAACCTTCCCCAAAATTAGCCCCTGATCCATATATCGTTCCAGACGCATACACATTACCCCAAGACCTCTTATCTTCGCCTATTGATCTCGTGCCTTGTGTAGAAGGAATCAAACCAGCACCCAAAACTAAGTTCGTTCCATCTAAATTAAATCGGTTCGTTCCGTTAATAGATATGCCAAAGGCTCCAACTGCTGATTGATACGTTCCTGTATCAGGATCTACTAAGAATGAAACGCTTGGCACGCCAGCCGTACCCGTACTCACTCCAATCGTATGTGTACTAAGCGTCGTCGCATTCACCGTCGTTCCACTCGCTGTCGTGAAGGAGAGGTTTGTTCCTGTTGCGTTTGTCCAAGTGATGTTTGTAAAATCTGTAAGACAGTTCGTCCCATCATTCAAACAAACGGATTCATTGTTCACACTAAAACTACCTTGAACATTCAATGAAGTGCCTACAAAATTACCTTCTGTCCATTGGTCGCTTCCAATATTTAGTTCAGGCGTTTGAACGTCTGAGGCACTGATAATAGATTGTCCTGTGATCTCACCTGAAGCATTTATAGATTGTCCTGTGATCTCACCTGAAGCATTTAATGTGACCGTATCAATGTTCGTTGAAGTAACATTCGTAAAGGTTCGCTCCGTCTCTACTTCCAAGTTTTGGAACCCATACCTTTGTTTTGCTTGGTAAAAGGCATATCCAAGAACAAGTAGCACGATAGCTACTCCTGCGAAGATCCCTAAGTAGAGTTTTTTCATACTAGTAGCTTGTTATCAACACGTCAGAATAAATTGTTCCGGCGGTCGACGTTGTATGTTCCTTTGCCGAAACTCTTAGACAATTTGCAACGCCAGTAAAATCAAACGAGGCATATTGTGTCGTTCCTGACGCATACGTTCCACTCGCACCAAGCATAAACGGAATACCATCCGTACTTGACGCGCCAGTATTATATACAGTTGTTCTGTCTGTAGACGGACTTAAATTCGTAAACGGATAATACGTCGTACATGAGGAATTTGTAGCACGTTCAACCAATAAATACACATATGATCCATATGATTTAGGAGTGTATGCTACGGAAAGTACATAATTTGGAAGACCGCTTACCGTTACAGGTGTCGAACTAGCTCCCGTATATCCATTCGTTAATGTAGCGGGACTGGAAACAGAAGAACCAAGTAAGACTTGGTAATTTCTACGGGTAACAGAGCTTACTGCTCCATACTGCCCATACGAACAACCAGCCCATACAAGGACTGCGACTAAACCGACAATAATAAAACCCAAGTAACTAATTTTTATCTTCATAGATTTTTAATAGATGGACGGCCACGTTTCTTTGGCTGTTCGTTAACTTTCTTATTTTCAACCTCTTTTTTCTCAAGAGATCGAAAAATGCGTGTTGGCTTATTAGGCTCAATTTTAGTGTATGTGACGCTCATATCCCTCCCCTTATTTTAGGGGAGAGGATGAAAATCACACGGAAGGTACAACTACTTTCTTTTTGCGACCCTTCTTTTTAGCAGGAGCAGAAAATTTTGTATTCTTTTTCAAGATTCCTTGCTTTAAGTTAATGAGAGTTGGCATATTTAGAAAGATAAACCTACAACTGACAATACGTTATTAGGACCAGCATCGAATGCTGATGTTCCTGTTGCATTGTAGTAATAGATAGTTGCTGTATCCGTCGCTGTAAATCGACAAGAAATTTGTGCTGTTGAGGTCGTTCCAGCAAGATCACCAGATGTTGAGTTCACAAGGCAGTGATCCGCTGTTGCCACTCCAGTAAGTGCAAGAACGGTTGAAGTTGAACCACCAGCCGCAAGCGAATTTGGGTTTACTGTAACAGTAGTACGCAATACTTTATCCATTGCTGTACCTCCTCCGATTGCAATCGTTCCTGTAACAGAAAGATCTCCACCAATTAAGGCGTTGTCTGTTACCGTAAGATCGTTTCTAAGGAGCATCGAATCGTGATGTGTCGTGCCACCAAACTCAATCTGTGTTTCTTTTTGAACTTCACCTAATCCCGACACCACGACAGGAGCCGGGTTTGTGTTTGTATCGCCACCCATTGTCACATTCGCTGGCGAAGGTTGCGGAGCCATGAGGATGGCAACCGCAACCAACGCGCAACCGAAAGCAATAATAGACGAACCGATCACTAAACCTTTATTTTTTTCGTCCATAGTGTGTCGTTAGTGTGGGAATTAAGCGTCGTATTCACCAGTTGTACCATCAGAACCCCATGCGCCAACGTAGGACATAGCAAGAGTAGACTGACGGAATTCACCGGAGTAGTAGTAACAACGATTTTCACGCTGTTGCCACGGAATCAAATTTGTATTGATATCTTCTCGGAGGAATCGGATGATCCCATGGTTACGAGCCAAAAGGAACCAATAGTCATCACTTCCACCACCAGCCGTACCAATCCAAGGAGTTTGCTTGATGATAATGTTGTACTTCGATGAGTACACGTTCGCGTCATTATCAGCAGTGCCAGAGCGCATTTCGGATTCAAGAATAATACAAGCCTTCTTAAAGAGATACGTTGGAACCAAGAGCGTACGAGCAACACTTCCCTTTACAACTCCATCTCGACCCTTCATTTCTTGAAGAGCGATAAGAGCTGTTTCAAAATTTGCTTCCGAAAGCTTCACCGTACCTTTGTTCGACTGCGTACCTCCCGTAATTGGGTGGTCTGAATCGAAGAGATATTGTGAATCGCCATACGTGGTTGTAAAACCAGTACGATACAGTTCAAACGCTTCCTTATCTCGCGTTACACGACCATTTTCTGCGAAATCTCGCATGGTCTTCGTCCACATGGAGTGCTGATCATCATCCATGAAATGCTTAGAGATCTCAATTCCACGAGAGAGAGCGTCATGTGTCGCCGTCGAGGAATACACAGCCATTGGCTGACCTTCCGAGGCTACTGCGGTTTCTGAACGAGCTGTCCAGTAACCAGAACCTTTAAATTCTTCCAAGGTTTCAGAAGCCTTGCTGGAAGTCTGTTGATCGAACACGTCGGAATCGTTCGCGTCTGCAAAAGCCGGACCTGAACGAAAATCCCATTCCGCCATGAACACATCGTCCAAGGCTGTTTTAACTACATTTGGGTTTAATGCACTTGTTAACATATGTTTATGCGTTTACCGCTTCCGTCATGTCGATTGCAAACTCAATCTCACCGGACGTTGCATTATAATCGAGAATAAGACAAAGACCGTTCGTCGTTGTAGATTCATCGACCGTATACTTTGGATCGGTATAATCAATAACAACCTTCGTTAATTTCATGGTAATTGCAAGATTTGCAATCGTCTTCGCAAACGCACCGAAAACCGAATTTCCTGCTGGGAGATATACCCACACCTCACCATCTGCTGTTGCGGTAACGGTATCTTCGGTTGCTGAGAAACCTACAAGCGTATCGGAGGTCGTAACTTCCGTACCCGGAGATTGAACATACTCAACATCGCCAGATGTATCCTGAATAACTGGCTCTCCTGCTTTAATTGCTGTCTGACCTGCTTTCGTTTGAAACCGCACTGGGGTTCCACAATTACGAATTGGCCAAAAATCACCTCGTGCCATATTTTATGGTTTTAATGTCTCCGACGAATTTGATCCGCCTGCTTTTTAGAAAAGTCTAAGAGTTGACGTTCGGATGAATTAAGATTCTTCCCTGTATCTTTCGGCGCACGTCGCGTTGACGCACCACCTGACGCACCTGTCATACCAGCTTCTTGTTGAATCTCTTTCTTCGCTTCAACCTTCGCTTTCTTGATCAGTTGCGCTTCATACCTTGGAAGATTCGCAATCATCTTTGAGACTTTTAGAGCAAGAGCAATACCTTTACGAGTATAACCGAACGCTTCCGCATTGAGTTTATTGTCATAAATATGCTCAATAAGCTTTCGTTCTGACTTATCTTCTGTCAATCCTTCAAGCTCTTCGTCAACGATATCTTGACGTTCTGCTCTCAAAATCTTTTGTACGCGCTCATCTACGATCTTTGTAACATCTTCTTTTTCATCATCTTTTTCCGTTTCGTCGGTTTTACCCTTCTTTTCGGAATCTTTACGACGTTGACGTTCAAACTTCGCTATTTCTTGGGCGCGGACACGTGACTCTTTTTCTTTCGTAAGTTCGGCTTCGTAGTCAATGACTACTTCTTTTTCGTCAGATTCTTTTTGTGAATCAGTCCCCTCAATCGTTTCCTCTTGAGAGTCTTCCGTTAATTCTGATGTGTCAGACGTAGACTCATCGCTTGGCTTAACGTCTTTATTGTCATCTATCATAGCATGATATGTTTATTATTTCAAATTTTTATTGCATTAACTTTTTTGGCGCACCAAGTAATTCATTCGATATGCCTGATTCTTGTGCTTGCGGAACTGGTACTTGAGGCTGTTGCGCCTGCTCTTTATTGATCAGTCTTTCAGGATCACCGCCACGAGCAAGAACAAAGTCCTCTGCAACGGCAATCTGATTAAAAAGATCAGGACGTTGAGAGAAGATATCAAAATCCTCCTTTGCCATTGCCTTTGCCATAAGGTCTGTCTTTTTAGGGCGAGGTTCACCGTCCGTATACACGTAAAAATCAAGATCCTTGAGATATTCAGGATCAATAAGCACTTTCTCTTTCTTCCCCTTGCTCTTCTTAACTAATTGTAGAAGTTCAAAAGACTTTTCTGTGCGTGCAAACTCTCCATTCTCAGGATCATCACGCAAACCACTCAATCCTTCATAGCCCTCATACGTACGAGTACCAATCTTACCGCTAGACAATAACTTTTCCGTTGAGACGATCTGCGAGAAATCAAGCTCACCACTCTTTAACATCCAAATAATTGTATTACATCGTAAACGTGTCCAATCTCTAACAAGGAACGAGATCATTCGACCAAACATACCAAGCATAATCTGTGCGTTCTTGGCGATATATGCGCTCTCTGTTGCCGTGCCAGCTTCTCCACCTGCACCCATCTGCTGGTTATTCATTGAAGAATCAGACGCATTTCCTTGTAACGCTTGTAAAAGATTGACGGTTCCACTATCAATTCCCTGCTCTAGTTGTGGGAGAATCGTAGATACCTTCATTGCTTCTGAGTCACCAGCAAATACGGTATTTCCCGGTATGATAATTTCCTCATTCAACAAATCAAGCCTATTTGTCTGAATAGGTGGGAAGTTACGAAGCTCTTGGCGGTCAATGTACGAACGCCACAAATGGTCTGTCTCGTCTTGATCTTGACTTAATTTATCAGGCAATGACTTACCGAATGCAAAATGCGCGTCAATCGGCTCAAAGAACGTCCGAGAGTATGGAATCTGCCCATCAGCTCGTGGATTTTCTTCATCATCTCCCGTAAGTTGAATACCTGCACAAACGATATCTAGTTTATCTTCCTTATGTCGTATTAAAACTTCTACTTCATTATCGGCAAGATCAGATAAAGCGTCATACCTTCGCAATTCATTGCCTATATCATTGCCCCAATTCTTTGTTTTGCCTGGCTTTACATCTTTAAACGCCTCATACTTTCCATAATACCGTTTAGCGCGTCCTAACGTCATTTTACGCCTCCACATTACCCATTCTTGTTCCTGAATATCAATCAAGAACGGATCATAGAGCAAGAACTCGTCATTTGGGACAACGACGGTATATGGACCCTTTACTTTTTTCCCATTTCGCTTGAACTCTCCGTACTGTTCAGCTAAAACAATCGTACCCTCAGCACCAGCCGTTACAATCGCCCAAAAACGAGAATCGTCCCACTCTTCTTTTTGTTGTGTGTACTCGACGGTATCCTTCAAGAAATTTGCAATCACTCGATCCTCATTCTGATTCTTATTTTGTGCGAAAATAGACGGCTGAATAGTCTGATTCTCAATGTGTGCTACGAAACCAAGACATTTATTGCGTGTCATTTGACTAAAATAGCCAGACTTCCAATCATTCAACCCCCTATCAACACTTCCAAATACACTATTAAAACGCTTACGTCCATCATTCCAGTAATCCAACGGACTTTTATTGCCCAAGAGAGCGTAAGACTGACGCAGAACATCAACGCCGTGGATATAATCTTCGTATACGGAAATAACCGTATCACTTTTTACGGATAGAGAACGATCAACTTTTGTCTTTTTTGGCATAAAAAGATTTTAAGTCGGTTGATCGGTTCTGCTAAATTACTAACAGTATACGCTAATTATTTTTTATTAGCAAATCGAGTTGTTGGTAATCCGTCAAATGGTTTAGCACCTCTAAACTCAAACCATGCTCTCATCATAATTGCGTCTGAATGATCTGGTGATCTCCCCAATACTTCCTTAACTTTATCTTTAGGTAATACCTCTTTCTTTCCGTCCATGTCTGCACGGAATGTTTTAATCTGCTGTAATTCATCCTCAATCTTCTCCTTTATATCAGCGTTAGTGCATTTTATAGATATTTTACGGTCATTGATAAGTTCTGAGATTTTGTAAGAACATTGCGCTTTCAAATTTCTAAAGTTAGGTAGTTTCCCATTCTCTAAAAGCGGTGCGCTATTTGCTTGAAATCCGTGTATACCACGAATAAGATCAACCACACCTCCTCCAACTCCATCTTCATCCGCAATAATGTGATCGAATGGAATTAACTCATCACGTGCAACTGTACGAATATCTTGCGCCGTCTCATCCACGCCCTGCTTGCTTTTCTCGATAATCTTATAACACTCAAGTCCACGCCAACAGTAAAATGTAATCTTATCAGATCCATACCGTGCAATATCAGCCGTTAAATACTTCTGATCTGACTTAGGCACGATATTATGGAAAAGATCTACAATAGCCGGATACTCAATCAAACACGTTGGATCATCGTCATAGTCCCAGTTCCCATCCATAAGACGCTGACGCATAGCCGTATCTGTAATAGAGCCCAGCATTTTTCCGTAGTCTTCACGAGTATATGGATTGTCTGTATAGAGAGCCTGAATGAAAACCGTGTCTTTAGGTAAAGTACCATTCTTCCACGGTCGATACATGAGGTCATACAGCCATCCTTTCTTTGGGTTAAACGTCAAAGCAATCTTCGGTACAAGGTTATATTCAACGTTCTTACAGCGTCCAACACGTGACTTCAAGACCTCAAAAGCAAGTTGTTTTACTTCTCCCGCTTCCTCAATCCATCCATTCGTATATTCAAGTGATCCAAAACGCTCATAGAGAGGATCAGATGGCTGATACGCAACATCAAGTAAATCTACACGTGATCCATTGGTAAACTCAATGTAGTTGTACTGACCGTTTAATTTCCAATCCGTAGAGGGTATTTTATGGAATGAACAGACTTTAAGCCATGTTACATATGTTGACTGCATGAGACGTTTAAGCTCATTTCTTGCAATGAAAGAGCGCGTACCCGGATTAGTGTATGCTTGTACGAGTAGCATTTCACAGAATGCCCAACTCTTACCGCCTCCTCCTCCTCCTCCGAAACCTAAAAATCGAATAGCAGGATCATACCATGCTTTCCATGCTTGATCCTGCTTTTTAGTTGGTCTTATGATCGGTTTCATTCTTGCGTTTCAATTCAAGACTAGCGAATTTCTTTACTTCTTCTTCAATCAACTGAATGCCCCGTGCAATCCCGCGTTGATATGCGATCTCAAGATCGGTCTTCGTCTTGAATGCTACCTCTTTTTGAACACGAGAAAGGATTGTTTCTTTAAGGTATTTAAACAAAGTACTCTTCAAAAACACCTTTGATTCAGGGATCAATACACCTTTCAACTTTTCGTTATCTTCTAAGTCAGGTAACTCTAAGTGAAAATCGGAAAGATACTCACTAAAAAGAAAACGCATGATCTCTTGTTTCATATCATTTAATGTATTTATGAGTTGTATCTATCTTAAATCGCTTACGAAGTTCAGCCGAGCTTTTACGCTGTTCACGGATCATACGATCACGAGTAGCGGGCATACTAGCGTAGTTCTGATTGATCAGCTCCTCGGCGCGATTCTCTGAATAGATATCCTTACGGTCATTACCGGCTACACATTCAGGACAATCGTGATAAATCACTTTATCTACAAGGTAAGTCCTACCTCCTTCAAGATCTTTATAGACTTTTCCGCAAGAATTACAAGTTACATCTTTAGGTACAAGAGAGCAATAAAAACAGATATCACCTTCTTTCGCAAATTTATACCTGTTTTCTTTTCCACATTTACCACAAACCATATTAGTTCAATGGATGATTCTGTGGATATTCCAAGATTGTATTTTCAATTTTTCCATTCACCCAAGAGGCAAAACATTTAAGCGAACAAAACGAACGTGGTGGGTTGCCGTGTGGTCTTGGATCTACAGAACCAGAGATAGGGCGTATAGCGTATTTTCCGTCTTCATCAGGTATATTCTCTGTCATAACTCCTTGGAAGAAAAAATAGGAGTGCTTACCGTCTTGATCTTCGGTAGGCTGTCCGCAATGATGACAAAAAAAGGACTTCATACCTTTATTTCTCGCGTCTTTTGCTTTAATAGCTCTGTCGTATAACCAATAACGGACATTGCCTTTGCAATCGTAAAATCCTTCTTTTTGAAGATCTCTAAGATCTCATTAGCTGTTTCCTCTAGCTCTTTTGTTGCTTTCTCTAAACGCTGACTTTCGGCTAAATCAGCAAGATTAAGACTTTTCTCCTTCCCCTTCATTACTTCGTTGAACATGATCGTTTATTAGTTCATTAGATGGTTGATAGATAAAACCTTGGATACTCACCTTCTCACCACCACTTGTCACATCCTGTTCTGTTCTATCTTTCCAATTAAAGTTTTTGAGTGCAAATATTGTTCCTGATCTACCAAACTTCTTTAGATCAATTTCATAGCCATTTTCTACAAGTAGTTTAGCTTCTGTAATTATAGCAGAAAAATCATCACGCTCTTGATAATCATCTAATAATTGCCTTGATCCCACAAGTAAAGCTAAACCTGTAACAGTCCATTCAGTACTGGGAACAGTATCAAAATACTTTTGAAGTGTATTCTTCAATTCATCAGGTGATTCAAATTTAAGTGGACGACCACCTAAAATGGGTTTAGTCATACGTAATATCTTTATACTCCATGATACGCTTTTTATCTATATAAATATACCTAATTGGCAGATTATAGAACTTAATAGTTTTGGCTGTATTTAGATCAAATTTAGTTGTTAAAATCAACAATTCTTTTTCTGTGTCAAGAAACTCACGACCATAATCAAGTATTTGTCCTATAGCTCCTCGACTTTCCGTACCAGACGAAGGATTTTTTAACTCTATAATATAAACCTTTTTCTTGCCTTTTATGAATAAATCTATTCTTCTTCCTCTTGGAGAAAATCGTCTATGTTTTTGTATTGGACTATCGACTTCAAATGAAATTAATTCATCATCTAAAAAATCAAATACAAACTTTTCTATATTTTCAATAATATAATCAGAAAGATCACTTTCTTTATCAAATTCATTAGTTGAAAGGTTATTACCATTTAACTCAAATTCAATATCACTATCTGCTACGTCTTCAAGCTCTTGAACAGTCTTAAATTTTAGTGGTCTTCCACCTGCGTGTTTAGCCATATCTAGAAAAACAATAAATCCCCACCGATCATCGGGAGAGTACCCGACACCACGACATGGAGATGTGTTGCGCTTGGTTAAGCATAGGGATAGTGTAGCGCACTTGGCGTGAATGTGTCAACGCTTCTTCTTTGGTTCAGTATACCTAAATCCTTGTACAATACTTTCCGCCATAAAGCGCTCATCCACCCAGCACTCATCCGCAGGTTGCGTTCTCTCTTTCTTCAAGGCTTCTTTTGCGGAACTTGCGACGATATATTTACGGATGATGTATTGTTTTTGCATATTTCTCTAGCGTTCTCTAGCAACTGCTCTTTAGTTGGTGGATTGTGTATTTTTCCACAATGTCTGCACGGAAAAGCCAAACGTCCACCGAAGCATAATTTTTTAGTTATAGAACCAAGGATCACTGAATCGTTTATAGGGCGTTTCGTCTTCGAGCTTAGCACGTCTGGACTTGATAGCTGTCTGACGCTTAAGTGCTACTTTATGAAATGGATATGTTGTCTCCTTACGTCTTTCCTTCCGCGTGTGATACTTCCGACCATACCAATACTCTGTGAACTTCGCTTTTGCGAAAATCATAATGCGATAATTCCACCAGCTTATATTGCTGACGTATTACGCAGAAGTGAGGTTATTCATATGAGTGTCAACTGCTCTTACTAAGCCATCCGATTCTTCTCCTCTCTTCAACTTCTTTTATATATGCCTCTTCCTCAATCTTAGTTCTACGATTCAAAGAAACTTGATTTGCAACATCTTTCACAAATCGCCAGTACTGATTATACGTCCATTTATTCGGATTGATAAACTTTTGCCAACGCTCTGAAAGATATAACCATAATCTTTTCCATACCATCTCCAATCCCTTTGGCTTAATATAGATAATACTGCTATTCTTCATGCCTTCCATTAGTTTATGATCAAAACGATATAGACAACTCAATCTCTCCGCGTAATGTCTCAATTCATCTAATCCCTCCAAAAGCTCTTTTACTTTTTCTTTATTTTCAATCTCCTTTCCTGATATAATGTCTTTTAATATACTCTCTACTGAGGAAATAGTAAAAAAAGCACCATCCTCAAATGTATAATTTCCTCCACTTAATTTCTTCTTTTTCATACCACTATTATACACTCTTCCCACTCATAACGCAAAAACCGACGGGTAAGGTCGGCTTGTGCGACAGTCATGTTAATTCGTTAATCTCATTATCTCTCCTGCTAATCTATCCGCTACGCTCACTAAGTGGCTCTCTCTCATCTCGGAGTCTTTACGCTTTCTTACGCTTTGGAGTCTTCGGCAGGTTAGCTCTAACTCTAGTCTTGCGATGGGTAGCCGTATTTGTCGTTTTCTTTCTTGGAACTTTTGGAGGAGGGTTGGCATATTTAAGTTTAATCGTTATAAGGTTCTTCTCTGTGCGGATAGAGATTACTTCCATTTCTTGGTCTAGGAGAAGATCAATGCTCATATCATCTTATTCTCTTTAAGATAACACCACATGAGACCTTTCGCTTCGGCTTCTGTTGAAGCGGAAAAACGATCTTGAATTAGACTATCAAATACATCACTTGTTCCGTCATATTCTCCATATAGTGAGATACCTATAGTATATCCATTTTTATTTTTAAAGAGAACGCAATCATTAGGTAATTCAATCTCTGCCGATGTTGGAGCTGGTAAATCACCTCTAATTATAAATGAAACGTACCATTTTTCACTTCCACTTTTTCTCCAAAATGTGAATCTCGTTTCCTGCTCAAATCCTAACTTAGCCATCCTTTCGGCAAGCTCTCTACTAACGCATAGGTCTGTGAGTGGGATCATAGTTTTAATCCTTTAACAGTTCCGCTACAGATGAGACGGACTTCACTTCTTTAACAATAAAAGCCTGCAAATCTTCATAGCATTTAGTCGTAGGATAAATACCATATTCATTAGGATTATCTAACATTTCAGAAATAAT
>Ga0172381_10001772_pt1 | contig 24677 bp, 24 predicted proteins | sample Leawel6488metaG_FD_119754 | JGI IMG/M metagenome (GOLD analysis project Ga0172381, IMG submission 119754) | Leachate microbial communities from a municipal landfill in Southern Ontario, Canada - Leachate well 64-88 metaG | ecosystem: Engineered > Solid waste > Landfill > Unclassified | place... | reverse complement strand
ATTGCCGACCGCACTTTGGTTTTGGATTTCAAAAATGCCTTCAAAATTGCGGAAAAATACCATGCCGAGGCGCTTTGCGCCGAGGCTGTTTCTTACGATTTCACAAAAAGTGAAAATTGGCGGGACAGTCGGGTTAAGTACTAATAAAGTTAGACCACATAAAGGTATTCTAGCACGTTTTGACTAGGCAAAACTAGGTACTCGGGTCGGGGTCTAGAAACTCACAAGGCTACCTATGTGACACAATGTTACACCGGCTTAGCCTTTCAGGACTGTAACATTAAAGTTATCCACAATCTTTCTTTGACACGTCCAGCTCAAGAGGAGTAACATGGATAGTACGATAAAGACAATTTAATAATAATGTCCGTAGAGACAGGTTAGTGGTGCGTAAAGCCCCAATCTACCTGTCGTTTTTTGTAGAAGGCCAAACACACACCACGTGCGATTGGCCTTTATTAATTATCAATTAGCAATAATATCATGGCTATACATCTAATTTGGCACACCGTTGATAAAAAAGTATCCAACCTAGTGCCCAATATTAAAAATCCTCGGACGATGAGTCCGAAGCAAATTGAGGATCTGAAACGCTCCATCAGAAAATTCAACCTTGTCGAGCTACCGGTGGTCGACCTCGACAACAAAGTCATCGCTGGTCACCAGCGCCTCATGGCTCTAAAACTCCTTGGACGGGAGAACGAAACGATCCCCGTGCGCGTTCCCAATCGTAAACTCACGCAAAAGGAATATGATCAGTACCTCTTAAGTAGTAATCGTCTTCATGGCGAATGGGACTGGCAGGCATTAGCGGATAACTTCAATCTAGAGACACTCCTCATAAGTGGCTTTGATGACATGGACATAAATCACATCTTCGATGACCTGGAAATTGAAGATGACGAGTTTGATGTCGAAAAAGAACTCGAAAAAATTAAGAAACCTGTTTCTAAGCTCGGCGATATATATCAGCTCGGTACCCATCGCATCATTTGTGGCGATAGCACTGACCCAGAAGTGCTTAAGAAACTGATGGGTGACAAAAAAGCAAACAGCATACTCCAAGACCCGCCGTACAATATCTCCCTCGACTACAACAAAGGCATCGGTGGTAAAGGAAATTATGGTGGCACCGTTAATGACGCAAAATCAGACAAGGACTACCAAGAATTCCTGAAGTTGGCACTACAAAATGCGCTCTCGGTTCTCGAAAAAGACGCTCATATTTTCACCTACTGTGACCAAAAATATATTTGGCTCTTGCAGGTGTTGTACGCCGAACTCGGTATCGCCAACAAGCGTGTGTGTCTGTGGGTGAAAAATAATTCTACCCCCACGCCACAGGTTGCGTTTAACCGGCAGTACGAACCATGTGTTTATGGCACTCTTGGCAAGCCGTATCTTTCAGAGAAGGTGTTAAACATCTCGGAAGTGCTCAATAAAGAAGTCGGCACCGGCAATCGTACACTTGAAGATATCCTTGACCTAATTGATATCTGGTTGGTGAAGCGCTTGAGCGGATCTGATTATGAGCACCCCACCGAGAAACCTCCTCAGCTTCACGAAAAAGCACTCCGTCGCTGCACAAAACCAGGTCAGATTATTCTAGATTGTTTTGGTGGCTCAGGTAGCTTACTTGTGGCCTGTGAACAGCTCAAACGCTCCGCGTATTTGGTCGAACGCGAGCCCATATTTATTGACTTAATCATCCGACGATATGAAAAACTCACTGGAAACAAAGCCAAGAAAGTCGGCTAGTGGCCCAATCTGGCAACTTGGCGATCATCGCCTAGCGCAAGGTGACTGCCGCGATGGGGAGTTACTCAAAACACTTCTCGGCGACAAACGTATCAAGCTCATCTGTACGGATCCGCCGTATGGCGTCGCGGTCGTAGAAGCGAAACGTAATTTTCGGGCACTCTTAAAGGATAAAGAGATTGCCAATGACCACCTCCAATCTGACGCTGAATATCGACAATTCAGCAAAGATTGGCTTAGCGCGATAGTCCCGTATCTAGCGCAGAAAAACAGCGCGTACATTTTCAACGCCGATAAGATGGTCTGGTCGCTTCGAGACGGCATGATCGATGCCGGACTGAAGGTGGCACAAATACTGGTCTGGATAAAACAGCAATCAGTGGTCGGGCGACTGGATTATGCGCCCCAACACGAACTCATTATGTACGGCTGGTATGGCACGCACCATTTCAGACGATCCAAGGATAAATCGGTCTTGTTCTATCCTCGTCCCTACAAAAGCAAATTTCACCCAACAATGAAGCCCGAGGGGCTCATCCGCCGTCTCGTGCTCAATAGCACGAACATCGGCGATGTAGTCTTTGATGGTTTTCTGGGAAGCGGTACGTCTTTGCTTGCTTGTGAGAATACCAAGCGAAGATGTTATGGTGTGGAACTCGATCCCGAATACTGTAAGACCATCATTAAGCGCTGGGAGAAATTAACAGGTCTTAAAGCCAAACGCCAATGCTAAAGAAAAGTGAACAACTCAAGGACGTGCTTTTGGAGCAGTTACGGAAAACACCGATCATTCAGATTGCCTGCGAGAAGCTAAATATTTCTCGCATGTCCTTCTATCGCTGGAAGAAAGAAGATGAAAAGTTTGCAGAAGAAGTGGAAGGGGCGATCCTCGACGGACAGCTCTTAGTAAACGACATAGCCGAATCGCAACTCATCTCTGCGATAAAAGACCGAAACATGAGCGCCGTCATGTCGTGGCTCAAACACCACCACCCAACATACAAGGCAAAATTACAAATTGAGGGCACGGTCAATACCATTCAAGAACTTTCGAAGGAGCAAAAAGATCTGGTTCGGAAAGCGCTTGAGCTTGCCAACCTTAACCTTGAAGACAATGAATCCAAAGAATGACCTATCAACCTTTGAAGCGATAACTAAAGATCGTCTTGTCCGACAGGCAGTGACACGACAAAGTCATCTGATGTTTTTCTACTTATACTTTCCTCACTATGTGACCTACGAGATCGCTGAATTCCAGAAAGATATTTTCCGCATCACCGAAGATCAAGCCAACCCGCTTGCCATTATTGTCGCCTTTCGAGGATCAGGAAAATCAACGCTGATCACTTTATCGTATGCCCTTTGGGCCATCCTCGGTACGCAACAAAAGAAATTTGTTCTTGTTATTTGCCAGACCCAGAGTCAGGCAAAACAACACATGATGAATTTAAAACGTGAGCTAGAGAGTAATCACCTTCTTCAAAACGACCTCGGACCCTTTCAGGAAGAAGGTGGCGAATGGGGCACTTCATCCCTCGTTTTTCCGCAACGCAATGCCCGGATCACCGCCGCCTCAACCGAGCAAAGTATCCGTGGTCTTCGCCACAATCAACACCGCCCAGATCTCATAATCTGTGACGACGTTGAAGACATGGCCTCGGTAAAGACGTACGAGAATCGACAGAAAACATACAATTGGTTCACGGGTGAAGTGGTGCCGGCCGGAGACAGAACCACTCGAATCATCGTGGTCGGTAACCTCCTTCATGAAGATTCACTAGTAATGCACCTTAAGCGCGATATCGATGAGGGTCAGCGCGACGGTATCTACAAAGCATACCCGCTTATTAACGAAAAAGGATTAATTCTTTGGCCTGGCAAATATCCAACGCAAGCTATCGTTGACGAAGAAGAGAAGAAAAGTGGCAACAAATTTGCGTGGCAGAGGGAGTACCTTCTCCGTATCATTCCAGACGAAGACCAGGTTATCTACCAGGAATGGCTACAGTACTACGACGATATCCCGGCAAGAAAAAGCGCGTATCAGGGTATTTTCACCGGAGTCGACTTGGCCATTTCGCAAAGAGATACGGCTGACTATACCGCGATCATCAGCGCCATTTTCTACAACGACGGAAAGGACGCCTTCATCTACATTCTTCCGAACATCGTTAACCGACGTATGAATTTCCCAGAAACCATCAAGCAGATTAAGGAAATTGATAATGCCAACAAGGCTATTCATTCAAGCTATTTGCTGATTGAGGATGTTGGGTATCAAAGAGCGGTCATCGATCAACTTCGGGGTGAAGGACTCAATGCTGAGGGAATAAGAATCAATTCTGACAAACGGTCACGCCTCATGAGTATTGCGACGATGATTCAGAGCGGAAAGATCAAGTTTCCGAAACATGGAGCCGAAGAACTAGTGCGACAGATCGTTGGTTTCGGCGCAGAGCGACACGATGATCTCGTGGATGCCTTTACAATCCTCGCCCACCGGGTAATTCAATTTGACCAACAATTGCCGAATACTATTATTATCGCCTCAAGTAGTAGTGATCAATGGGAAGACAAGGAGCGATACTGGCCTCTTAAAGGCTTCGAACAATTTGAACGCGGAGGGCTTGAGGAGTAATTCTCAACATTCACAATGCAACTTGTACTTAGCTAGCACTTCCGCAATGTTCTTCCAATCATTTCTCGACATTCCAAATGAAGTTGCGTGAGGGACGACAGCATATACCGTGCTGTCGTCTTGCGCTGTGTGTAATTTATTTTGGATCATCTCCTTAAGCGGAACACTGGCTACTTGTTGCCAGTCTAAGAGATATCCGCGCGAATAGAAGAGCACGAGTTTTGGCTTGTGTTTTTGGATGAGCGCATGAAGTTCACGGACGCGCTGTGGTTTGTATGTGGCGAGATATTCTTTACGACTGCGTAAACCCTCAATGCCCGAGTCGGCATACAACCAGTCGCTTTCTTTAATGGATTTGGACGGTAGGGGCATAAGTTCGAGAACGGCATGATCTGAATTCCTCCTGCCGAATTCAGATATCTGATACTCGCGAATCTCTTCGAGCGTTGGTTCCTTCCCCGTTTTCAAATACAAGTGGATGTATATAAGAGATCGGTATGTCGGCTGGGTGGGTGCTCCTTTTTCAAACCAGTACACATGACCCGGATCAACTTTCAAATCCTCGTAAATATCGAAAACGGCATGATAAGCTGTTGCTTTAAATCTCTCAAACAAGACTTCGTTATTTTCATTGTATCCTTCTTCCATACCAACAAACCAGATGTCGCCACAGAGATTCCCATAGCCCCAAAAGTTTTTGATTCTTTCTTTTATTAAATACCTAAATTCGTCTCCAAATGGAGACTTGTTTTCGTTCATACTCGAGTGGGATTTTTTATCTTGAGAGCCACAAATGGCCACACAAGACCGACGACAGAATCCTTTCGGATCTGCCCCTCCTCCCTTTCGGGCGAGGACCCACGCGAGTAAGTGCCGGCTTATGTGGCCGTTTCTACTCGCGCGGGATTTCTATATGGACCATGCTCCTTACGAAGTTTAGGTATTTTGTTAATATCTATAATACAGCGACTTCCTGTATTAGTCCATTATCCTAGCTTAGATTTAGAAGGTTGCGAAGCGAGTTGCCAACAGGGAGATCATCACCCTTACGTTTATTTGTTTAACGCCCACCCTAGTGATACTCGCCTTTTCGTTTTTAGGGATATCGTCAACCAAGTTTAATAAAAACCCCTAGAGCTTCTTTAAAATCCTTAGGTCTGGGTTTTTTAATCATTATCATTAAACTTTATATTTAAGAAAATTATCTCACTTATTAAACGCTGATATTATAATGGCTAAGTGGGCAATTCTTTAATAAAGACCTCGTGCCAAACAATAAGGCTTATTATGCTAAATAGTAAAGATGATCGGTCTTTAATTCCAGTAAGGTGCTCTTTTATAAGATTCAAAACTTCTTTTTTTATAAAATATTTATTTACTAGTGGGTGATCTTTCAAAAGACCAAGAAGGGGCCGGAGACCTTCTTCGTCTTTTAGCCATTCGGCAATGGGTAGGCCAAACCCACATTTTTTTCTTAAGACAAAATCGGCTGGAAAATATTTTAAGGCAATCTTTTTTAATGGAGTCTTCCCGTCTAATTTCCCCGACTTTGTTTCTAAGTTAAAAGCCTTCTCAACCACTGGTTCGTAAAGAAACGGGACTCTATTTTCAACATTAGCCGCCATTCCGGCCTTGTCCTGCCTAAGTAAAACATGGGGCAAATAAGTATAAACATCGTAAAAACTAATCCTATCAACCTTGTTTAGGCCTTTAGCTTTGTTCGAAATCTCTTTCCGATCTTTTGAAATAATTTGACCGTTACTTTTGAGAATCTTCGAGATTATTTCTGGTTTATCGAAGGAATTTGATAAAAGTAGATCAGTGTCATCATTAAGGTTTTTAGAAAAATATCTATTGTAGCCATAGAACAATTCGTCTGCTCCCTCGCCAGTTAGTAGGACCTTGGCATATTTCCGCGCACGCTTCGCTAACAGATACATTGGTATTGTGTTAGGGTGGATAATGGGTTCATCAAGATAGTAAGTCAGTTTGGAGAATAATCGAACAAAGTCATTTTTAGAAAAAATAATCTTATGGTGTTTGGTCCCAATTATCTTTGTGGCTAAATCCGAGTAATTAAACTCGTTCCAACCTTTATCTTTTAAACCGATGGAAAATGAGTGGAGTTTGCACGGAGAAGAATTCTGGGCAAAAAAAGCGACAAGGCTTGAATCGATTCCACCACTTAACTGTATACCAATCGGATTATCGCCCATTAAGTGGCTGGACACACTTTCCCTTATTGTTTTTTCTAGAGATTTTTTAGATTCTGTTTTGCCCTTAGTCAGTTGATAGTGGCGCTTTTTTTCAAAAGTATGATTCTTGAGAGAATAGATCAGATATTCCCCAGACAATATTTTGCGAATATTTTTAAATAAAGTCTTTTCTCCGGCGATAAACCTAAAGGTCAAATATTCGCCAAGGCACTCTTCTTCAAATTGGTATTTAAAGTTTGGTAATACTTTAAACGCTTTGGCTTCTGACGCCCAGGCAAAATATTCTAGCGAATCAATATAATAAAGTGGCTTAATCGCTAATTTATCTAACGCTAGTATCAATAACTGTTTTTTGATATCTAAGAAGCTAAAAGCATACATTCCACGAATAGATTCTAAGACTTTCTCAATCGAGAAGGTCTTTAGTAATTCAAAAAGTGTTGCCGTGTCAGATGATGAGTTAATTTTCTTTTTGGCGAGGTAAGTCTTTCTTATTTCGCCATGGTTGTATATCTCACCATTAAAAGAAAGAACTGAGTCATTATCGACAAATGGTTGATCAGCCTGCGAAGAAACGTCAACTATCGACAGTCGCGTGTGCCCAATAGTCATATTGTTGACCGATGCGACACCCTCAGCCTCACCCCCACGATGTCTAATGAGGCCCAGCATTTTTTTGACGAGAACTTCCCGTTCTTTTTTACTGAGTTTGTTCTCCTTGTCAATAAAGCCAACGATTCCGCACATAATGTTTATTATTTATGCCGATCAATATAAGCGACGACCGAATCAGCAATTTCTCGCTCAAGATCAGGTGTTTCGGTAATCTTATCCCAATTACCACTTCGTAACTGATAGCAAAATTTTGATTTTTCCAAGGTATATTGGCCGAAAGATAAGAATTGAAATTCAAACAAAAAGAAAGATTCATCTTTTATGCCAATATCTAACGCCATATATGGGGCATCAAAATTGTCAAAAACCTTTTTGGCATAATCCAAAAGACCAAGCGGTAACTCAATATCACTCTTAAACTTCATGCTTCCGCTAGCTCTAAAATCATTGGAACGGTTGGCTCGGTACAGGACATAGTATTTATTGTTATAAACAACGACGCGATAATCTCCGCTTAACCCTTGGATGTAAGGTTGTAAGATAAATTTTTGGCGGTAATTTGATATTAACAACGGTTTTTTACCCGTCTTAATCCATTCAATAAAGTATTGAAGATTTTTCAAAGAAAAAGTTCTTGAGGCGACTTTGGCAATCTTTATTTTTTCTCTAAAGTTTTTAAGCAAAAATACCCCTCGGCTTTTTGAGGTATTACCAGTTTTAAGAACGAAATCTTCTTTTTTGACTTCTTCTATATCCCTTAAGTAGTCTTCAAGTGTGCCATATCGTCTTGCTTGGATATTTTTTATTTCTGGTAAATTCTGAAGATCACGAGCAATCTCCATAAAATGCTTGTTGTGGTGAGCTTTGAACTGGAAAAGGCTGGGGATCAGCTTTGCCCCCTGGGAAAATAGACCTAGAACCAAATCATCAATATAGCTCCGATAAAACAAGCCAGGGTCTTCCGATGACTGGTAGAGTACCCATTGACCCCGATAATTTTGAGCACGAAAATCAATTTCTGAAAAAGGCCTGACCATCAACTCAAAACCAAATTCCTCAAAATAATCTTTGAGTCGGACTAAATCAACCGCCGCTCCTTTCTGTTTTGTAGAGGAATAGAATTGACCACGGTAATCGGTAAAAAGAAATATTTTGTTCATTTTATTTTTTGTCTTTAATACTTCTTTCAAAAAAAGATTGTCTCGTAGAATATTAAAACCTGTATTGTAAAAGTTAACTTCCCCCTTTTTTAACTGTTCAACCTCTTTTCCTAAAATAGCAGTTGCCTCTTCTAAAGATACCCAGATGACATGCATTCCGTTTTTTTCTTCCTCTTCGGTGAGTTTTAGCCCCCCCTTCTCACCGATAAGTTTAGCGGTATAGCAATGGTTTAGGCAATGCTTTCGATCACGATTGCGAAAATCTTCAATCATCCCGATCTTATCAAGCACTTCTACCTGACACCCAATTTCTTCCAAGCACTCTCTTTTAATGCCGTCCTCAACCGACTCATTCTCATCAATACCACCCCCGGGTAGTAAGTAGAAAGAATTAACTCTATTTCCAACTAACGCCACTTTACCTTCATTATCAAAAACGACAGCCTTTCCGGTGAGACGATCTTCAAAAACAACGTTTTTCTCGCTTATCTCTTTGTGGGAAAAGACATCCTTTTCCTTAAAAATAGCTAGTGGGTTCATTTTTGTTGGTATAGTTTAAATTACGACAAATAATTGACTTTTTGTAAAACAGTTGTATTATAATACAGGATTCATTCTTTTTCAACCCACAACTGAGGAGGTGTTCCTAATGGACACAAAACCAAGAAGACTGTTCGTCATGAGGCACGCCGAATCTCTTGAGGACATCGACAAGACCGCCTACGAACGCATCGCTGATGAGGATATGCCTCTAAGCACGTATGGTCGGGAGCAGGCCGCGGAGTTTGGTTCAAGGTTTGTTTCGAGTTTCGGCTCCTGCCAATCCCTAAGGCTTATATTGTCACCCAGCAAGAGAGTGCTTGAGACAGCCGAGATTTTGGTCTCGAAATTACCCACGAGCGTAAAGTGGTCACTGGCAACGGAAAGCCTCATTACCAAGCAAAACTGGGGAAATGTGACGATCCACAACCGGTCCGAGATCGAAAAGGAACGATACCGGACAGGAGTGCTTCGCTACCAATTCCCAGGAGGAGAAAGTGGCGAGGAAATGCTCTTTCGCTTCGATCTCTTCTCCAAAAGGCTGTCGAGAGAAATGTCTGACCTGTCAACGGATGAAGCAGTACTCACAATCTCTCATGGTTTCGAGATGCGAGTTGTCCTGAAATCATTGCTCGGCTGGACAGAGGACTACTTTGAGTCCCTGGCTCACCCTCAGCATTGCGAGATCAAGAGACTCGCTTTCGATCGAGGTTCGTTCGTACTTCTCGATGAGATGGTCAGATACGACCATTCGAGAAACCCAAACTTCATTCGGAGACAATCATCGACGTAGTGTCATCAGCAGCGACCAAGACAGACGGCCAACCCTTAAGGATGGGGCTGGCCGTTTTACATTTTACAAATAGCTATCTTCGATCAAAATAATCTTGTACCTTAGCCGCTAAAGCCATCGGCATTAGTTCGGTTTTACCCCAGAATTCAGTGGCACCGAGGGCCATAAATTTTTCTTTGACCGGTTTCTTGTCGAGATTAGTAAAAACAATAACGGGAATATCTTTCGTCTCAGGATCAGCTTTTAGCCTCTTCAAGACTTCTTCACCATCAACACCTTCCATTACAATATCGAGAACGATAACTTTAGGATGCCATTCTTTTGCCTGCCTAAGGCCAATTTCACCGCCGTTAGCCATGACGCTAGGGATTTTCATTAAGTCAAAAGCTGATTTATACAAAAACATCTGATCAGAATCATCCTCGATCATCAATACTTGTTTTATTTCTTCTGCCATAATTTTTATTATTTTTTAGTTTTAGGAATTGTAATTGTAAATTCAGTGCCCTTGCCTTCTTCGCTAGTGAAAGCGATAGTTCCACCAGGGTGGGCTTCGATAATCTCCTTGGTGATAAAGAGACCTAAGCCGGAACCATCAGTGTACATATCAACCGCATTCTTTGCTCTCTCGAATTTACCGAACATTCTTGTTTGATCGTCTTTTGGGATACCGACACCCGTATCTTTAACCTTAATGATAATACTTTGGGGATTTTCGTCCAGTAGTACTTCTACCTTGCCCTCCTTAGTGTATTTAAGGGCATTATCAACCAAATTAAAGAAAGCTTGCTCGAGATAATCTGGGTCAGAATTGATTTGGGGATTAGCTGGATTAGGAGTGAAGATCAATTGTAGTTTCTTCTCATTAGCAAAAGCTTGATTGTCAGTGATCACCTCAGCCAGCAATTTGTTAAGATCAACCGACACGATTCTTTTCTCAACAAAACTAAATTTCTCGGTGTCGAATTCAGAAGCTTGAAGAATATCGCGAATGATTTGGCTAATCTTAAGTGACTTTTGATAGATATTATCAATCAATTTATTCTGCGTCTCTACGGGCATCTTTTGGACTGAACCCTCTTTGAACATTGAGATGGTGCCAGAAATAACAGAGATTGGAGTTTTAAGTTGATGCGAAGCAATGTCCAAAAACTCCGAACGCATGGCGAGAAGTTTCTTTAAGTGTTCAGCTTGCTCTTCCAAAACTTTAGTCTTGTCTTGCAAACTCATTGTCTGCTCATTAACTTTTTGTTTAAGCGTTTTATTAAAATCTTTAACTTCTTTATACAGTTCAGCATTATCAATCGCGATCGCCGCTTGATTAGAGAGTGTCATTAATAGCTCAAGATCTTCAACCGTAAACGGATCGCCTATAACTTTTGGCCCCAGAATAATCAGGCCAATCAGGCGCTCGTTACTAACCATTGGCAAACAAATCGCCGCTCCCAGATTTTTAACTTGTTCATAAACAGCACTAAAAACTTCTCGCTGTTCTTTTAATCTTTCGTCATTGACCAAAATACTTAACTCTTCAAGCACTACCGGACGTTGATTGGTTTGTAAGTATTTTATAAGCGGGTCTTTTTTGGACGAGCGACTATTTTTCTCAAATAAATTAATTTCCACTCGTGTGACCCCAAGAGATTCTTTAATCGTCGTCGAAACTAGGTCATTAATTTTAGATAGATCAGTATAGCGAGTTAATTGACCAGAGACACGATTGATAGTTTCTTGGTAATTATAAAGCGAGAAAAAGAAATATTTGTTGGCCAATCGCTCAATCCACTTAGAAGAGTATTGGAAAAGGGTAACAAAAAGACCAGCAATCACAATGCCAATAAGGAAAGATTTACTAGAATAAGCTCCACCGAGTATATTGTTTTCAAACCAAAGTATCGCGTAATAAGTTAAATAGGCAACAACGCTCGCTCCCACAAAAATAAAAATCTTTCGAGCTACAATGCGAATATCCATCAAACGATAACGGATAATTGAGTAAGCGACAGTGGCCACATAAGCTGAGGTAAGAATATTAAAAATCGGCGGGATAGGAATGTAATACCAGAGGAAATAATTAGTTGAACCACCGGCGAAGCCTAAAATCATCCCAAGCAAAACATACCTAATTTGTAGGCGTTGCAGGCCCTCGACTGAACGATATCGTTGATAAAGTAAGTATGAAGAATAAACGACATAGGCTAACCAAATCGGTAAGAAAATACTAAAGATCGGACCAGCGATTGGCCAGAAAGCAAATCCAAGTAGTGGCTCAACATGACTGATAAATAATGGCGTAAGATCAAACAAAAGAAAGAGAACAAAAAGAATATAGCTGAGAATTAAAAAGATTTTTTGCTTCTGAATATTTAAAAAACGAACGACGAAGTGCAAGTAAGTAACAGGAATAAAAATGGCACCTGCCATTAACACGCGACACCAGAACAAAGCTGAGCCAGAATTATCGGCAATTTGCCAAAGGTAATAAAAGAAACTCCAAAAAGCAATCGTAAAAGCAAAAGCGGAGAAAGTTTGGCTAGTCTTATTATCTTTATTTTTAACTAAGACAAAAAGTCCAAGGCCAAGACTTGTAAAAAAATTAAATAAAGCAGAGAAAGCGTAAAAGGTCATTTGATATTTTTTTGTAAAAACAAAATCGCCCCGACTCAATGTTTATTATAACACCAAGTCAGGGCGACGTCAGGCTTTTTCTGTTGATTAAGCCTTCTTGTGAGCGACAACAATACCGTGGATCATAAGTGGCTCGTAGATCAGGCGGAAATCATCGAAGCAAGACTGCTCGATGACGTCAGCGAGTTCTCGTGGCGACCGATAGATCATTGGCCAGTTGATAACCCACTTGAGGAAGTGCTGTTCGAAGTTCGGAGCAATGTTGCAGGTCAGATACAGACCGCCAGGCATTAGTGACTGCCTGATTTGTGACGACAGACGGATCGCCGTTTCTTGTGGTAGGTAGTCGAGCAGGCCCAACATCTCTACCACGTGCGGTTTGAAGTCATGAGCAAAGTCCAAATTCTTGAGCGCATTCGCTTGCAAGGTTTGGATTCGATCACGAACTCCATACTGTTCTGCTAATTGCTCGGCGTAAGCCAGTGCGGCCGGATTGATGTCGACCAGAAGCACTTTGACCGTGATGCCTTGTCGTTTGAGACGTGACACCACTTTAATCACTGCTTCGGCTGACCCGCAAGCTAAGGACATAATCCGCACTTCCGGCTCATTCGCGAACTGCACCAGCGCCCGACGGACCTCCATGGTCACAACTTTCAAACGGTTACGCACCGCTTGAGCGTTGACCATACCGATCCAGAAATCGTCTAGCAACCCGCCAATCGTGCGTTTTCCGCCAAACTGGTGATTGTAGATGATGTCGAGAGCCTTCCAACCGGCGGCCGTGCCTTTGATCTGCATCAATTCCGATCCAAAACCATCAAACCAGAGAGTATTGATGGACGGGCCAGGCAGACCAAGGGCTTGGCGCAATTGCTTCTTGGCCATCACCCAAAGGGTGAGCAACCAGGAGATTGGCAGGGTTAGTACATACGGCCAGTAACGCTTCTCGTACACAGAACGAGGCGTTCCGACAGCATGACCAACCGTTCCCGCTTCTTCGGCCAACCAACTGGCTTCCGAAGCGATTTCGATGGTCAAACCTTGTCCGTTCATTGCTATATTCTCCTTCCTCAGGTTGTTTTTACAAAGACCCAGTTATTGTTTAATTCCACTTCGTATACTACCACGAATTCTACAATATTGCAAATGAAAAGGGGGTCTGGATTTCTCCATTCCCCCCTGTTTCTCCTTTCTCTTGTTCTAGTTCCTTTTGTTACCGAAGTAATAGGTCACTCCGGCTGACACAATCCCCACATCAACCACATTTCGGCCTGGCGCAAGTACCCCACGATCTGGTCCAGTCTCTCGACTGATTTGACCATAGAGCACAGCTACATCAATCCCCAAGTTGCCTTGGTGATTCTTCCAGCCAACGCCGACCGAACCGCAATAGCCCATGCCGTCAGGAATGATCGGGACTGTCTTTGCTTTGGGCACCGATGGCCAGAGACCAGCCAGACCAAAGCGTAGTTTCCAGTTATCATTGATTGTTCGCTCGACACCGAGATGAAGACTGGTATTGTTGCCCCAGTTCATCGTTTGCGTGATGGCGATCCAATCAAAGTCAAACTTGATTGTGTCTAGGCCTGAGTAGTCGTAGTAGTCGAAATCGAGAGCGATGAGCCACTTGTCGGCTGGTTTGATCGCAACGCCAAGTCCCAGACGACCAGGAAAACCGATTGAGGTTTTGCCTTTGAGCTCGCCAAGATCTAGACCAAGAGCCGTGACGTCACTTTGACAGTCCATCTCCACCTTGCGCTTTGAGGCGTAACTGATGCCGAAGGCTAACCAGTCACAAGGTTCATAGCGAAGGCCTAAGCGATACCCGAGACCCCAACCACTGGCCTTGTTCTTGAGAAAGACACCATCGATCGGAAAACCGAGTTGATCGAAGATGGCATTCTCAATCATCTGACCATAGACAACATCGAGACCAGCACCAACAGACAGCTTGTCGCTAATCTGCCAAGCAATGGCCGGAGTGAAGTTGATCGAAGCAAGTAGGCTCTTTTGATACTTCAAGCCTTTGTACTCGACTCCAAGACCGTCACTTGGGTACAGGGACAGACCCAATGTCAGTTTGTCGTTCAACTTGTGAGTTAACGCAAACATAGGCATGGGGAATATCCCTAATTCCGATTCGTGTTCAGTGTTGCTTCCAGATTCTCGAAAGTGGGCCTTGGTCACGATGGTGTCCAAGTCAAACTCCAAGAAATCAGGAACTTGGCTGATGTTGGCGATGTTGTGGTAAAAGGCGGCGCCGTCACCAGTGACAGCGTTATGAGCACCGCCCATACCGAGAGCCCGCGGGCTCAGACTGCCACCAGGACGAATGTTGCCACCCGCCAGAGCGTTGTTAGACATAACAGTGACCGACAGGGCCACGATTATGGCCAGTTTCCACCATTTATTCATGGCTGTTCTCCCTCTACTCAGCTAATGTGAGTTTGTTGACAAAGGTTAGTATTCCGAGGTGATAATGCCACGGTTTGGGGGAATAGTCCAGTTTTTATTTTTCTCGATATTCTAGCGACTTCTCAACCGGGGATAATCCTCCAAGAGCTTGGTGAGGAAAATAATTCCAAGCATCAGTTACCAATTCAAGAATATTGCTTAATTCTGAAGCGTCTCCGCCCAGGTCAAACATGGCCACGACTTTCATCATATCGTCAGTTTCTTCTTCGTGAAAAATGGCATCTTTAATATCTTCCAAAGTAAAATCACTTTCGGTTTCCACAAGCATCTCAACTAGTTCTTGCTCAATCTCTTTTTGTCGGTCGATTATCTCTTGTCTTGATTCTGGTTCCATGATAATGACCTAGGTTATCTTTTAATTTTTCTTTTCATCTCTTCTAACACATGAAAAAACTCATCAAGGTACTCTTGAAAAATAACAATATTACCCCTAACTTCTTCTCCATCTTTCAATCGTGATTCAGTAATGTGTAAATACTTATCACCTTTTTGGGTAGCTCTAAGATCAAAGAAGTAGTCTCGGCCACCGGCCTTCATTTTTCTGGAATCAATATACGGATGATTTATTTTACCAAGCCCTTTGGGTGATTGATTAGCAATTTGACTTTCTTGTCTACTTTCGGAAATTTTATTTTCTGAAAGCTTGTGGATCTTGAAAAACAAATAACCAATTAGGAGTCCAATAATTAAATAGATAATTTGTTGCATATATTTATCTTAATTATTACATTTCTTGCCAGAGTTCAAAAGCCTCATCAACATCTAGCCCGGTCTCATCCACAAGGTTTTGAAGCTCCTCAGCTTCGTCCTTGCTCAAATCCTCATCCTTAGCTTTTTCAAAAACTTCGTCGTCCATAATTAATATTAGCTATTCTGTTTTTATTGGCAAACTAAAATAATAAATTTATCTGCTTTATCAACTGTACACGATAACTATCAAAGGCTTTATTGTAAGTTTCTATATATTCCAATACTTCTGATTCTGTAATGCCATTTTCAAAATCTATATAATCTAAGTCTCGATAATTTGCTTTGATACGATACCAAAAGAAAAAATCAGTAACCATCAGTCGCTCTGTTCCGATAAACAACTTTTGTTCATCTCGATGTTTCTTCGTATGAAGATTCCATTTACGACCTAATTTTGCGTCATGCAATTTATAATCCATCAGTTTCTTTACAATTGAGTTTATACAATCGGTTTTCTGCCAATAATCTGAGCGAGCATTTTGCCCGGCGTTTATAGCCGGTAATGTCTGTATCTGTGTAAGGCCATAAACACGGTTGAGGTCTGTCGTAGAAAATACTAAAGCCCCGGTGTCTACGAGCGAATAGATCTTTTTCCTAATCCCAGCATGGCCTCCTTTACCAAACCCCTGAGTACTTCCGTCTAGTAAATGAGTTAAGACACTTTCGAGATAATATAATGCGTAATAGCATTTAACTGGAAACCAAGGAGCGGCGATAACTGCGAAAGCTGAATCTTCTCGCGCGAGCTCAATATCTTTCCTTATACTTTTTAGAGTAACTTTGTATAGTTTTTGAAATCGTGTAATTTCAACATTTCGTTTTGTGATGGTCCCTATTCGGGACACGGAAAGCGTACTGCTGAATAATAATTTTTCTAAGCATTTGATATAATTTAAGTGAGTACGAAATGATGCTTTTGAAGAATCAAGAGGGTTTGTTTTTACAAATAAAATCATGGTAAAAATTAAAAAGGAATCTCACTGTCTTTTAATAAACTGGTTTCGTCTTTTTTCTTTTTACCAACTAGTCTTTTTAGGCTAAATTTTTTTATTCGATACCATTTCCAGAGGTTATCTAAAAAACCGCCATGAAATGGGTTTGTTTCTGCTGTATCTAAAAAACAGATAAGTTTTTCCTTTAATCTCTTATCATTGTCAAAGTCGTTTAAGTCATCTTTTACCCAAGAGTAATAAGAGATAAAACCACCTAACTCCCTTAAAAAATTATCCATTGCGTGAAAATCAGAAGATGTAAAAACAGGGACAGAAAGGGCTTCTTTTCTTAAAACTTCAATTTTACTTTTTGTGTTATCTATAACGTAATTAAGTCTTTTATATTGCTCTTTGCTTATCTGCGCGAATCTAATTTCCTCAATAAATTCTTCGTGGGTCAACGGATGATCTTCCCCGTCTTCTAAAGGTATCATATCAATAGCTAGAATTGTTGCTACATAATAATCTATATGCAACATTGAGGTTCGTATTTCTTGTGTAAAAAAATGCTTAGTCCTTGACCATCGAAAGTATAAGTAACAGGCTTGTATTAAACTATAAATAACAGCGGACGTTATTCCTGTTAAAAGTGCGAAAATAATTTCCCTCATATTATTTCATTCGCTGGTGCCAAGACGTCACCTCGACACTGGCTACTTGTCTTTTATCCTACCAAACTAGCGGACCAAGAATTGACAATATTTTGTGTATTAGCAATCCATTCATCAGAATTACTGATCTTATTAGCACTTTTGGCTATATCATCCACTAAACTTCTCAAATTATTGTGCGTAAATTGTCTATTCGCTTCACGTACTTGTTTGAGAGTCTTTAGTAATTCAACAAATTGTCTTATAGTAAGTGGCACAATTTTTTGTTTGTTCCCCTTATAGCCAATTGTATTGGCGATGTGAAAAGTTTCAGCGCTATCGGTATGAATTGTTGGCGCAATAAAAATGCAGTAGGCATTATTGTGTAAATTTTCAAAATCTCGCAAATGTCGCATAACTGGTTGTCCTTCATTAAACCATTGGTCGCGACCACTCAACATTGTAACCTCACAAATCATACTGAAATCATCGTAAAAACACTCAATATCAGCCATGCCACCAGGAGCAGTTGATGTTGGCTCATTGTCATCACCGACTGGATAGTTTGGTTTGATCTCTCGTGCATCATTCAAAGCATGTAACCCCATTGTCGAAAGGTATTCAAGCATCACTGGGCGATTTTCAAAATCAAATATTTTTTCCAATTGCTCAATGTATTGACCAATTGATGATACGGGCTGAGATTTGATATGGTTATCTTTTTCCTGCAAATCCTTGCGTATTGCTCGTAATGCACTGATGTATAACTCTAGGTCATTTTCAGACATTCTAGATATATCCTTTTTACTCCCAAGTGCAAGGCCGAGGATGTTTTGTAGTCCAGCTACATCGTTATAAACATCGTTAGCAATTTTTGATAACTTATTTTTTGTCTTCCAAGGCAAAACAGGCAAACTGTCATCAGACATATAAATTAGATACTCATTTCTGTCGACGAAATGTTTCGGCTTATAAAATTCACTTTCGAACAATGCCTCGATTTCTGTATGACGATTTGGCTCCAGATCGATATAGAAACCATTACCACGAATACGGATAAATTTTGTGAGACGAAAATACCTAATTGCATTATCACCATAATCCCGTAAGTTTGTAAGAAGCTTATCAATTTTTACTTGTTCGTTTGTTTTCAAAAATTCAATCGCAAATTGTTGACGATAATTATCACGTACTTCCTTACGCTCCTGTCTTGTTTTATCTTTTTGTAGATCACGAAATTCGATTATTTTTCTTGCGTAATTTTCAATCTCGGTATATCTCACCAAAGATGGTGCGAAAAGCGAAAATTCTCTTTTACTGAGTCCTTTAGCTTTTTCCCCTCGCTCGATTTCAAGTTTATTTACTTCATTTATAAGTTTTAGGCTTGCCACGAACGGTACAATTTTGTAATCGCCATCATCGCCGAAGTCATCATTGGCCGGATTCGGTATTTGCCACTTAATAAATGATCTTAAGAAGACATCTCCAGCATCTTTTTCGCTCGCTATAAGTTTCCTTCCAAGCTCTGTGATTTTCAAAATCCTATCATCAATAATCGCAAAACCAAACTTAGTAAGGGGGTTTAATGATTGGCGGCCACGCATTGCAAAGTCGGTGTAATTTTTTGACCTTAGAATTTCGTCAATTATCTCATCACCAATCTCACTATCTGTGTCATTGATAATATTTATAATATCGGCAGTTAATCCATTATAAAACTGAGTCTTGCCAAAACCGTATAAACGGTTTTTAATTAAAAGTTTTTGATATTTTTCTTGGCTATCTTTATCCCAGGCCTTATTTTCGAGCGGCTTCAGTGCAATCAAAAAATCACGAAGGCGTTCTGGGTTTCTAACAGTTGTTGTAATTGACCATGCTTTTAACATGGTCTGATTATGCCATAAAAATCAGTAATTTGTAACAAGCACCTCTTCTGTCCTGTTATCTTTTGCGGTAGAGTGATAATTTGAGTTTTTGTAATCGTAGTCTAGTTTATGGACATTATAATTATATTTTTTTGCCCATTCTTTCATTATATTGTTAATATCACCTTTATGTTCTAAGACATTTGAGAGAGCAAATCGGATCCCTTTTTTATTCAATCTGTTTAAGAGGGCATATAAGTCTTTTTCGTCTTTTTCTGTCCAGCCACCCATTTCGTTATAACTAGCAAGGCCAAGCAAGTAGGGCGGGTCCAGATAAACAAAATCATCTTTTACTAATGACATTTTCTCAATATCACGAAAATCGCAACTTTTAAAAACTATCTTCTTCTCGTTTGAAACCTGGCTGAAGGCGGCAACATTTTTTCTTGAACTACCGTTGTAGTCCCTTTTACCGACCGGCAAATTAAAATCACCGTTCGAATTAAATCGAATTTGATTATTGAAAGAATACAAAACAAGTACCAATAACAAATCAATCCTTGCCTTTTCTTTATTAAATTCGCTTCGAAGCTTCAAAAAGGCGTTCTTGTTATATTGTCCTAGGCCTGACGAACTATCAACGCCATAATGGTTATAGCCCCTTATATAACTTTGGCTTAAACCAAACTGATCTATTATGTCCACCACCTTCTGATTTAAATCTTCAAAATTGTCATTTTGAATTAATTTCAATAGATTTACAACATAACGATTCTTTTCAAGGCAAATTATATTTTTTGCAGTGGCGTTAATTCCAACATTCGCTCCGCCAGAGAACACATCATAGAAAGTTTTTATCTCATTCGGAAATAGTTTTGTTATTTGTGGCAGAAGTCTATGTTTCCCGCCAGTGTAGTTTAGGGGCGATTTTACAAAACCGCTTTGAACAGGGTTATTTTTTGAAGCAGTTACAGCTTTGTTAGATTTTGATATAATATTGACCTTGCATAAAAATATACGTTCCTTTAAGTCATCTTTGTTTGATTTACCAGTTGTAAATTGTTTGAAGTCTGTTTCAAAAATTCGTACTTCTCCGCGACGTTTCAATGCGGATAAAATTTCATGATCGCTAATACGCGACTGCGATCTTGCATTACCAGAAGTTCCCATGTCGTTATAAGAAACAAGGATGTATTTTGCTTCGATATTGTCTATCAAATCACCAAAAGCAACCCCGGCTGACTTCATATTGTATTTGCTCTTTATGTGAGAACGATCGATCTTCTTAGCGACACCAAAGACCTTTTCTTTTTTCCAAGTGGTAATGTTTTCAAGTAAGTGATAAGCGTCTGAGTATTGCCTTGAATTATATGGCGGATCAATATAAACAACATCTGCTTTTATTTTCTTAACCAACTCATTAGCATCATCTTTGTATATTTCGGCAGGATAAGGAGAGTTTGATATATCAAGAGGAAGCAAAAAAAGTTTTTTATTTGGTATATCAATTTTTCTATATGCATCATAATGACCAACAGTATTGGCAATTTTATCTAATGCATAAATCAGAGATGTTAACAGATAAGATTTTTCTCTCTTAGTAATTATCTTTTTTTCAAATAATTTATCGATATCATCTCTTATGAGACCTATTTTTTTAGCATTCTCTGCATCAAAATAAGTATTAGAAAAGTTTTTTGAAAAATAGTTTTCACCATACTTTTTAACTTCTATGTCATTATAGTGTTTTAGTCGTTCTTTTAACTTTTCTTCCCGTATCTTATCTTTGCCAAAAAAAGCGGTATAAATATGTGAGTTTGAATCCAAAATATCATTGATGATAATTTTTGAACGATTATGAAAGTGACTGGCAACAGTACCCGTTCCAGCAAAAATATCAGCAAAAGAATCAAATTCTATTTTTTCTGTTTCGAGTATCCTGTCTATAAAAGAGAGGAGCTTTGTTTTAGAACCAAGATAACGTCTTTGTGTTATGCAAATCTTTTTATTTCCAAAATATGCATCGTACATACCTATATAATACTATAAAAAAGTCATAATTGTTCAATTTAGGATGTGGAAAACTTTTTAAAGGGTGCGCAATTAGTTATCAACTTATCAACTCGGGACGCTCTAGACTCCTTGGGAGGATTGCGTCATTCATTGGTTGTATGACAAATTCAACAACCCAAGTCCCTTTGGGGACAATCGCCCAAGTAGCAAGCCCCATAAAGGTTAAATACTGCCTTTATGCGAGGAAAAGCACCGAGTCGGAGGAAAGGCAGGTTTTGAGCATTGATAGCCAGATTAAGGAGATGTTACAGCTTGCCGAGCGTGAAAACCTAGAGATTGTGACAATGAAGCGCGAATCACACTCAGCCAAGGAGACAGGCCAACGGCCGGTCTTTAACGAGATAATCGAGGAATTAAAGCAGGGTAAGTTCAATGGCATTTTGACGTGGGCTCCTGATCGTATTTCTCGAAATGCTGGCGACTTGGGCAAGATTGTCGATCTAATGGATTCGGGCAAGCTCCACGAAATTAGGACTTATGGCCAACGATTTACCAACAATCCAAACGAGAAATTCTTGCTCATGATTCTAGGTAGTACCGCCAAGCTAGAAAATGACAACAAAAGTGTGAATGTAAAGCGTGGTTTGCGAGCGAGAGTCGAGATGGGTTTGTGGCCGGGCGTTGCACCACTTGGTTATCTTAATCAAAAAATGATGGATAAAAAATGTCAGATATTGATTGACCCAGCAAGAGCTCCAATCATCAAAAAGATGTTTGAGAAAGTGGCCTACGAGCGTTACTCTGGCCGAAAGATATTTAATTGGCTGAAGTTTGAATTGAATTTTTATACTAGGGGCAACAAGCCCTTAACCTTAAGCGGGATTTATCGGATTCTAGACAATCCCTTTTATTATGGCGTCCACGAATTTCCAAAGAAAAGTGGTAATTGGTATACTGGCAAACACGAGCCAATTATTACTCAAGACTTATTTGAAAAAGCCAAAGCTCAACTTAAGCGAGACCAGATTGTGCGAGAAACCAAAGAATTTTCCTTCACCAAATTATTTACCTGTGGTTATTGTGGCTCTGGCATATCGGCCGAAGAAAAATGGAAACAACTGGTTGGCGGCGGAGCCAACCGTTACATCTACTACTCCTGCTCACGGGCGAGAGATAGAAATTGTAAGAATAAATATATCCGTGAAGAAGAGCTGATTACTGAGTTGCTGAAAATCTTGGATAAAGTAAATATCAACGAATTGGGCATGCGACAAAAGCTCGAAGAAGAAATCGCCCGATTTAACATCTTCCAGCGATCGGTACTGGGAGCTATAGAAAAAATAAAAACCAACCCAGAAACCGATATCCGTAATTACGCTAAGTATATTCTTAAGGAGGGAACAACTAGCGAGAAGCGAGAATTACTGGCAAATTTAAGATCGAGAATAATTTATAAGGATAAAACACTGACTTTGGTAACTGAATAAACAAAAACAGCGACGTAAAAGTCGCTGTTTTTGTTTATATTTTTAGATATTTATGGTTTGCTTGATTGCGGTTTCAAGTCCGCTTTGATCATCTGTTCCTATGCGATAAATTTTTCCATTCTTCAAAATTATTTCAACCGCATCAAAACCAGAAACGTTGTAAATACACATACGTGGCCAAAACCAAAATCGCATACCCCAGCCGTAATACCAATGATTCTTTACTTGCTTGACTGATACTATTTCACTTAGTAGAAACTTTTTTTTAAAAATTCCGTAACCAAATTTAATCTGAATATATTTTTCATCAATAGATACTGTTAGTGTCGTAACCGATGAAAGAGTAAACAGAATTAAAATCATTATAGCTGTGACGAGAAAATTTGCGCCAGAATCGACAGACAGTGGCTCAGATCTAACCGTATACTGAGCCCATGCAAAAAGAACCAGCACGGCCAATGTGATTATTATCATCAGGTATCCAATTTGAGTATGTTTGTATGAAGTCATATTTTATTTAATTGTCTGAATTATACGATCAATAGTGGAATCAATGTCAAAAGCTTCTCTTTCGTTAGTGCATGCTTTTCTTTGTTCCTCGTCGTAATTATTACAATTAGGATATTGTAGAGTAAAACTGACATTAACAAGCTTGCCATTCTTGGCAGCGGTATAAGTGTATGAAGAATATACGGGATGGATCGAGATGGCGGTGGGTGTATTCCTGGCAGTGGAAGTGTATGAAGAATATACGCTTCCAGCCGCACCCTCATTTTTTACGTTTACGCAATAAGTTCTACTATCAACCATCCTCTCCGAAGTGATATCCGGTATACTGCTTATCTCAAGTGGGGTAGTTTTACAAGAATATGTTCCTGTTTCAATTCTTATAACTGGAGGCCATTCCACAGCACTCACATATTTTGCCAGTAGTTCTTTTGGATATTGAAATGTAACACCTTGATCATTAGTGATTGTCGTCCATAGGTTATTGGAAACATTGGTATTTTCAGTAATAGTCCAAAGCGAATAATGGCGACTGTAATATTTGTGAGTGGCAATAGCAGTTTGTCCTATTGCAGACTTAAAAAAATAACCTGAACCCATCTGTTCGGTGAATTCGTATCCTTTGGTTTTCATAAAATCATGTATCATAGTCCCATTTTTACTTTCAGTCATAAATTTATTATCCGAACCAGACAACTTCACGATATCACTATCGCCAAATTTTAATTGAACTATGCCTTTAATTTGAGGCCAGGGATTGCCTTCTTGAAAAATAACAGCGGAATATAAAGATAGAAAAATGCCTATAATCAAAGAGACTATAGCGAGGATGGGTAATAATATCTTTTTATTTTTTATTAAGTATTTAAAAAACATAAAATTAAATTTGAGAATTACTCTTTGTCTGTTTTTTATACCCATCTATCAAATACAAAATTCCAGGGATAATAGGAACTGCCAGGTTGATGCTAAGATTTGCTTCCGTTAAAAGTCCGACAATAAAACCGATCGCAATCGCACTAACAATAAGCCAGCCTGAAATCTTTGGATATTTCCAGCCCAGAGCCAAGCCGATAAAAACCAGTGGCATCATAGACAGTGCGACATTTTCCCATAGAGAATAACTCGAATTAGCGAATGGTAATGGATTGCCGTAACCAAAATAAAACGGCAAGGCAAACACCAAGAGGCACAATGAAAATATTCGAGCGGACCATTTGATTGTTTTCATAATATTTTTTACTTAGAATTTTTCTTAATACGTTTTATGGCCGTAATGATAATAGTAACAATCATTACCAATCCAATCATTTGAGCCCCAGGGCTATCATCTTTTTCTCCAAATACAATTAAAAATGCTCCAAACAATAGAATTAGGACTCTAAGACTCCAGTATAAAATGTTATTCTTTATATTCATAAACTATTAACATAGTAACAAGAAAACACTTTTTATGATAAAGAAAATAATTTATCAATTGGAGTTTTTAACTCTTTTGCAATATTAAGTGCTAATTTAAGAGAGGGATTATATTTCCCTTGTTCAAGAAAAACAATAGTCTCTCGCCTTACCCCAGCTTTCTCTGCCAATTCCTCTTGAGTAATACCGAGTTTGGTTCTGAATTTTTTAATCTCGTTTTTCATCTTT